>Ga0209777_10001081_pt1 | contig 41350 bp, 33 predicted proteins | sample FrelakmetHBP12HB_FD_187147 | JGI IMG/M metagenome (GOLD analysis project Ga0209777, IMG submission 187147) | Freshwater lake sediment microbial communities from the University of Notre Dame, USA, for methane emissions studies -HBP12 HB (SPAdes)... | ecosystem: Environmental > Aquatic >...
GACAAGACCGGCACGGGTTACACCCTGACGGCGGCGGCAACCGGGCTCACCGGCGCTACCAGCTCGACGTTCAACATCACGGCGGGCGCGGCAAGCCAGCTCGTCTTCACCACCCAGCCGGTCAACACCGCTGCGGGCGCCAGCTTCGGGACCGTGGTGACCGCGCGCGATGGGCAGGGCAATACCGCCGCCACCTTCACGGGCACCGTGACCTTGGCCATCGGCACGAACCCCGGCAGCGGGACGCTGAGCGGGACGAAGAGCGTAGCGGCCGTCGCAGGCGTGGCGACGTTCAGCGGCCTCAGCATCGACAAGACCGGCACGGGATACACCCTGATGGCGGCGGCGACAGGGCCCACCGGCGCTACCAGCTCGGCGTTCAACATCACGGCCGGCGCGGCAAGCCAGCTCGTCTTCACCACCCAGCCGGCCAACGCTGCTGCGGGCGCCAGCTTTGGGGTCGTGGTGACCGCGCGCGATGGGCAGGGCAATACGGCCACCACCTTCACGGGCACCGTGACCTTGGCCATCGGCACGAACCCGGGTGGCGGCACCCTCAGTGGAACAACGAGCACGGCGGCCGTCGCGGGCGTGGCGACGTTCAGCAGCCTCAGCATCGACAAGACCGGCACGGGTTACACCCTGACGGCGGCGGCAACCGGGCTCACCGGCGCTACCAGCTCGACGTTCAACATCACGGCCGGCGCGGCAAGCCAGCTCGTCTTCACCACCCAGCCGGCCAACGCTGCTGCGGGCGCCAGCTTCGGGGTCGTGGTGACCGCGCGCGATGGGCAGGGCAATACGGCCACCACCTTCACGGGCACCGTGACCTTGGCCATCGGCACGAACCCGGGTGGCGGCACCCTCAGTGGAACAACGAGCACGGCGGCCGTCGCGGGCGTGGCGACGTTCAGCAGCCTCAGCATCGACAAGACCGGCACGGGTTACACCCTGACGGCGGCGGCAACCGGGCTCACCGGCGCTACCAGCTCGACGTTCAACATCACGAGCGTCTCCTCGACGCCGTGGCTGGAGGAGAACTTCTCCGAGTACACCAGCACGGCGAATATGCAGACGAATCCCGGTGGCCTGTACACCTCATGGTTAGGTGACGGGAACGAGAGCTACAACACGAGCCAGATCTTCCTCGACCAGAGCGTAGGTTACACCGCGGGTGGGCTCACGCACTCCATGCGCTACGACTACCCGAGCACGACGCAGCAGGACTACACCCTCGGTGTGAACCTGTCTTTGCCGGGTCAGACCAATGTCGCAGAAGTATGGCTGGAAGTCGTCATGAAGTTCACGAACGGCTTTACGGTGCTGGGGCCGGACACGACGGGCGTTAGTGCGGGTCTCAAGCTCATCTTTGGCCGCGTCCTGTCTGGGGGACGTTTCAACCTCGTGCTCGGCGGAGGCTCCCCGACTGTTTATACGATTGGGCCCCCGGGGCACGAGGATGACGCCGCAAGTGAGGTCGGTGACAATCGCGGGTTGTTCGACGGCAACTGGCACGTTATCCGCTGGCATATGAAGCTCGGTACTTTAGGGGCGTGCAAGCTGTGGGTGGATGGCACGGTAATAAAGGACTGGGGCACGGTCGATGAGTCTGCTGCCGGCAACATCTACGGCATCGCCTTGGGCCGCAACATGAACCAAGGTGTTAAGAATCCCGAGTCCATATGGTGGGGTCGCATACGCATCTACAACACCGATCCGGGGTGGTAGGAGCGACCTCTAGTTCGGCGGCGAGGGCGGGGCGACAGCGGGGCTGGACCTTGCTCGACCTCGCCCTCGGAGCTTTGATCCTGTGCTTCGTCTGGCGCGTCCAAGATCTGTTCCCGGTCTTGGCAAAGCTGAAGTTTCCGCTATTCGCCACGTTTTACGGCTTCGGGTGGTTCATTGTCAGCAACGGGCTTCCGCGCCTGCCGCGCCTGTTGCGTCACCCCGTCGTCGCGCTCGCGCTCGGCATCTTCGTGCTCATCTTGCTATCGGTAACCACAAGCCTCTATCCGGGGCTGAGCTTTCGCTTCGTCACCAACGACTACTTGCGCACTGCCGCGCTGATGCTGGTGATGGCCGCGGGCGCCCGCGCATTCAAGGACGTGGAGCGTCTGCTCCTGATCCACCTGATCGGTGCCGCCGCGTTCGCCTACCTCACGATCACCAGGTTTCAGATTGGGATGGACGGGCGCCTGGGAGATCTCGGTTACTACGATGCGAACGACCTCGGCATGCTGATCGTTGCCACGCTGCCGATGGCGGTGTACCTGTTGCGCCCCCGGGTGCGCACTCCGCTCAGGCTATTCGCCGCGGCGTGCCTGTGCCTCTTCATGCTCACGATCGTCAAGACCGGTTCCCGTGGCGCCTTTCTCGGGCTCATAGGCGTGGGGACGTACATGCTGTTCGCCTTCCGGGCCATTCCAGCGCGCCTCCGCTTCGGGGCGGTCGCCGGGGCCTTCGCTCTCCTGATGCTCTTCTCGGGCGAGCAGTACTGGACCATGATGCGGACCCTGCTCCATCCGACCGAGGACTACAACTGGTCGGGCAAGAACCAAGAAGGCCGCATGGAGATCTGGAAGCGCGGGATCGGATACATGCTGCAGCGCCCGCTCACCGGCGTCGGCGCCCAGGCGTTCGAGGTGGCCGAGGGCACGATCTCGCCCGATGCCGCGATGCAGCAATACGGCAAGGGGATCAAGTGGACGGCCGCCCACAACTCCTTCGTGCAGATCGGCGCCGAGCTGGGTGTCGGGGGGCTGGTGATGTTCGTGGCGATGCTGGTGGCCGCGTTTCGGGCGATGCGGCGGGTTGAGCAGGAGGCCGTTGGCCCACCCGAGCAGCACGCGGCGTCCAGGGCGCTCGGCCAGACTTTCACGGCCTCCCTGATCGGGTACTGCATCGCGGGGTTCTTTCTGTCGCAAGCCTACGCGCCGTACCTGTACGTGCTCCTCGGAATGATGGTGGCGCTGTGGAAGGTGACACTGCCCCAGGGTGCGCGCCCTGCCGCACGCTCCGCCAGCCGCCGTCGCGCCCCCGTCCGGAGGTTTTCCGCGCCGCTCGCGGCGCCCTCGCCGCGGCGGCCGTAAGCCCGTGGGCGCTCTGAAGCGCATCGCCGAGGCTACGCTCGCCCACGGTGGCCTTGCGCGCGTCAGTCGCCGGCTGCATGCGGGGCGCACTTTGATCCTCGCGTATCACAACGTGGTTCCAGACGGTGCGGAGCCGGGCGCGGACCGCTCGTTACACCTCACCCAGACGCAGTTCGCCGAGCAGATCGCGCTGCTGCGGCGAACCCACGACCTGACGTCGTTCGAGGACGCGCTCACCGCGCGCCCGCATCCCAGTCGCCCCCGGGCCGCGATCACCCTCGACGACGCCTATGCGGGGGCCGTGCAATTCGGCGTGGAGGTGCTTGCCGCGAGCGGAGCCCCCGCCACGATCTTCGTAGCGCCCGGACGCCTGGGCGGTCAGACGTTCTGGTGGGATGCCATCGAGGGACCCGATGGCCCGGGGCCAAGCCCCGCCTTCCGCGCCCACGTCCTTGGCGCATTGGCCGGGCGCGACGAGCTGGCCCGCGCAGCCGCTTCGGCGTTCGGCCTGCGGGCCGTGCCTGTGCCACGCTGGGCATGCACGGCGACCGAGCAGGATCTGGCCGGCGCGCTCACCCGCCACCCCGGCCTGGTCCTCGGCTCGCACAGCTGGAGCCACCCGAATCTCGCCGCGCTCGAGGGCGATGAACTCCGCCGCGAGCTGGAGGAGCCGCACGCCTGGCTCCGCGCCCGCTTTGACCGGGTGCTCGACGGTATCGCGTATCCGTACGGGCTTCGTTCCGAGCGAGTGGACGCGGCGGTGGCTGCGGCCGGCTACCGCTTCGGGCTCCGCATCGAAGGCGGCTGGTTACCTCAGACGGTGAGCAATCCCTTCGCTCTCCCGCGGCTCAATGTGCCCTCCGGGGTGTCGCGCGATGGCTTCATCATCCACGCCGCGGGGCTGGTCGGGTGAGTCGCCGTATCCGGGTGGCTCACGTCGTCCTCGACCTCGAGTCCGGGGGCCTGGAGCGGATGGTGGCCGACCTCGTCCGGAACACCGACCGGGAGCGGTTCGAGATGCACCTGGTGGCGCTCGACTTTCTCGGCCGCAACGCGGAGGGCCTCGAGGACTTCGCCACCCTCCACGTCGCCCCTCCCCTGCCCTTCTGGACGATGGTGTGGCCAGCCCCGCTGGTGCGCCTCTTCAAGACAGTCGCACCCGATGTGATTCACACCCACAGCGGCGTGTGGTACAAAGCATCCCTCGCGGCCCGGCGGGCCGGTGTGCCACGGGTGGTGCACACGGAGCACGGGAGGCCGCTCTGGCCCTACCCGTGGAGGGACCGGCTGGTGGACCGCATCGCGGCGCAGCGCACTGATGCGGTCGCGGCCGTATCCGAGGACGTGGCGCGGCAGTTGGCCGCTGGCATCGTGACCGATCGGGCGACGCTGCGCGTGATCCCCAACGGCGTGGCCACCCGGCGCTTCGCTCCGCTTCCGGACGATGGCGAGCTGCGGCGCGAACTGGGCATTCCACTGGACGTGCCGATCATCGGGAGTATCGGCCGCTTCGACCCGATCAAGGGGTACGACGTCGTGCTGCGCGCGTTCCAGCGCTGCCGCGCCGACTGGCCCGGCCTTCCGACACCCGCCCCTGTCCTGGCCCTGGCCGGCGACGGACCGGAGCGCGGCGCACTCGAGTCTCTTGCCGTGGAACTCGGCGTGCTGGACGAGGTCCGCTTCCTCGGGTGGCGTGACGATGTCGGCACGCTGCTCCGCGCCTTCACCGTGTTCACGCTCGGCTCACGCAGCGAGGGCACCTCGATCGGGTTGCTCGAGGCCATGAGCGCAGGGCTCTGCCCCGTCGTCACCGACGTCGGCGGGAATGGGGCGGTGCTCGGTGAGCGGCTCAAGGGCCGCCTGGTGCGCACCGAAGATCCGGAGGCCCTTGCCCAGGCCTGGCGCTTAGCGCTCCTCGACGACGGGGGCCGCGCGGCCGACGGCCGCGCGGCACGGGCCCGCGTCGAGCAGAGCTTCAGCCTGGAGACGATGGTGAGAAGCTACGAGCGCCTTTACCTCGGAACAGCCGGCGGCGGCCCGCCAGGCGCATGACCGTTTCCCCTCACGGTTTCGATCGCGTCGAGCAACGCCCGCGCCTGCTCTCGCCGGCTGAAGCGCTGCTCGGCAGCGATGCGGGTCGGCCTCGCGCCGCGAGCGTGCTCGAGGTAACAGCGGCGTAGCACCGCTGCGATCCCGGCCTCGTCGTTTGGCGCCACAACGTCCGCGCCGGTATCGCGCAGCAGCATCTCGGTGGCGCTGCCCCGCTCCGCCAGCGCCAGCAGCCACGCGTCGAACTGCATATACTCGTAAATCTTCGACGGGATGGCCAGGTCGCTGTCCTGTGGCAGGCTCACCAGGACCGCGGCATCCGCCATGAACTCCAGCATCTTGTGCCGGGGCTGCGTCGGCACCAGCCGTACCAGGGAAGGGATTCCCGCTTCGAGCGCGAGGTCGGCGACCGAGCGCCCGTCGAACTCGGATACATCGCCCATGAGGTCTATCCCGAACTGGTCAGGGCGGAGCCGCAGTTCCCGGGCCAGCGCCGCCGCCGCGCGAAACAGAGGACTCGGATCGCGATCGAGGTAGATCGAGCCGCAATAGCCCACGGTGAAGCGCGAGGCCGGGCGAGAAACCGGCATCGGGTCGTCGTCGTAGCCGTTGAGCACCGCGATGACCCGACCGGCGGCTTCGGGGTAGCGGGCCTGCATCGCCTGGCAGACCTTCTCCGTGTTAGCCACGATGAGCGCCGTCCCCGGCACGACCCGGCGCTCGTTGCGAGCCGCCAGCCACCACCACACCGGGCTCGCGAAGCTCTCCGGCACCCGCTGCACCAGGCTCCAGGGATCGCGCAGATCCATGACGTGCGGAATCCCGCTCGCCCGTGCGATGCGAGCGCCCGCCAGATGGGCCGTGTGAGGTGGGCCACACGTCACGACCGCGAGGTAGCCGGCCGGGTCGGCGACCCTGGTCGCCGCCCGCGCGGCCTCGCGCGCCCAGCGCTTGCCCCGGGCGAACTCGAACCACGCCGTGTACGCACGAAACGCGTCGCGCGGGCCGAGGCCATGCCGCGCTGCCTCGGCGCGGCTCAACGAGCCTGGCGCCGAGCGCTTCGGCCCCTTGGGACGCAGACCGACGTAGATACGCCACAGGGCGTGCTCGATGCGCTCCGCATTGAGCGTCGGACGCGCGATGCCATAGACGCGCGTACCAGCCGGCAAGTCGGCCAGGCGGCTGTAGTCCTGCCTCTCGACGTCGGCGGGATCGAGCGCCAGCACGTCGAGCCCCCAGCCCCGCTCCGCGACGAAGCACGCCAGCTTCTGCCAGCGCAGCGCGCCTGCCGACGAGCCCGGCGGGAAGTGATGGCTCACCAGCAGGAGCCTGGGCCCGGTGGGCCGTTCGGCGGTCACGAAGAACGGGTGTGGATCGGCGGAGTCGTCGCGCGCCGGCCGTTGCGGCTGTGGTGCCGGACGGGCCAGCACGCCAACCAGCTCAGACGCGAGAGTGTCCGCGACAACCGCATTGCCCGCCGCCGTGAGGTGGAAGTGATCGAAGAACGACTCGGGAGTTGTCGGCAGCCGCTGCATGGTGTCCACGTACGGGATGCGGACGTCCGCCGCGACGCTCCGAATCCGTTCCTCCACTCGGTCGGCCAGCTCGAAGATCACCTGGTTGGAGTAGAAGACACTGACGTCGTCACCGCGGAAGGCGTTGCCGACTCCGCCGTTCCAGATCAGCGCCTCTTCCTCCGGCGTGAACCGGGCTTTCCGGAAGATGGGCTGGCGCAACAGGACGACGTGCCGCGCCGCCGACTGTGCCCGGCCCACGGCCATTCGCAGGTATGCCTCGAACAGGTCGAGCATCGCGGTGGGGTCCGCCGCGGAGGTGCGCATTTCGCGGGCATTCCGCCGCATCGCGCGAGCGCGGCCCATCCACTTCCCGGCCGACTGCCAGGCATCGACCGGATGCCACAGGCGGCGGCGCGCCCGCCGCAGCAGCTCCGTGAGTGCCAGGCGCGCAGGCGACGCCGCGAACCGTTCCTCGCAGTGCTCGGAGAAACACGCGCCGACGGCCAGCGGCGGTGCCGTAGCCCGCGCCTCGGCGCCGGCCTCGATCCACCGCACGATGTCTCCAGGGCCCACCATGAGGGCAATCGCGTCGAGCCGGTCGTACCGCGGCAGTATGCGCTGCAGGATGAGATCCACCGCGCGCACGTCCATCCCCGATCGCCCAATGTTCCCCACGTGCACGCTGGTCGCCCCGAGCGCACGCAGCGCGTCGGGTCGCCCGAGCAACCCTCGCAGCCGGGAGGTCCAGCAGGAGTCCTGATCGTTGAGCGCGCACTCGACCGCGCTGCCGCCCACCACCAGCATCCGAAAGAGACCCGGGTCGCCGTTCGGGCATTCCGGTGCCCGCTCGCCGTCGCTGTTGATCTCGAACCGTACCTGCGGCTCGAGCTGCGGGTGCGTCAGGCGGTCGAGCGAGAGGTGGCGGCGGTACCCGGGCGGCCACACGTAGTAGGCGCCGCCGCGCCGCAGCCACCGCCGCGCCGCCGCCTCCGCGAGCGCGACCGCCACGAGGGCGGCGCCGAGGAGACCGAGAATCGCCGTCATCGGCGCAGCACCGCCAGCCGCCGCGCCAGCCAGCCCTGCACGTCGACCGACGGATCGTTCCGGTACACGAAGACCACCGCCAGCACGGCGCTCAAGGCGAGCGCGGCGACGCCCGCGGTGAACAGGCCCGCGAAGCTCCGCACGCCGAACTGCTGCTTGATCCACACCAGCAGCAGCAGCACGGGCACCGCGGCCAGCACCATCCGCGGCACCACGTAGCGCAGGTAGTCGAACAGGCGGACGTCCAGCTCGTGGCACGCCAGACCCAGCGCAACCGCGGCGAACAGGATGTTCGGAACGGCGGTGCCGATCGCCACGCCGGCCAGGCCGAGCGGCTTCACCAGCGCGACGCTCATCACGACGTTCAGCACCCCGACGGCCAGGAAGGCCAGCGTGGCGGCGCGGGGCTTGCCCAGCCCCATCAGCACCGGCAGGCATACTCCGCGCACCGGGAGGAAGGCGAGATTGCCGAGCATCAGGATCTGCAGCACGCGCCCGGCCGGCGCCTCGAAGTCCCACCCGATCCACCACCCCAGGAACCTGGGGCCCAGGACCATGAGGTAGACGAAGGCGAACAGGGTGAGCCCCACCGTGATCTTGGACCAGCGCAGGAACACCTGGCGCAGCTCCGGGAGCTTCCCCTGCGCCTGGAGCGTCGCCGCCATCGGCATCACTACGGCCCCGATGCCGATCACGAACTCCATCAGGTAAACCGCCAGGCTGCACGCCACCGAGAAGTGGGGGATCTCGCTCAGCGGGAGGAACGCGCCGATCACGATGGAGTCGGACTGGAAGATGAGCTGGCCGCCGATGTTGAGGATCAGCACGAACGCGCTGAAGCTGAACACCTCCCGCACGATGGCCCAGTCGAAATCGCCGAGTCGGGCGCGAATGGCGGGATAGTGCTTCCGCACCAGCCACGACGCCACGGTGAACTCGAGCGCGAAGCAGACCATCTGGATCACGGCCAGGAACACCATCGTCGCGCGCAGCGTGAGCAGCAGGTACGTCAGTCCGAGCCGGACCGCCAGGCTGGCCATCTGCACCTTGTTCCGCGTCACGAAGTTGTGATGGGCCGCCATGATGCCGTACGGCAGCTCCTCGATGAAGCTCGCCGACACGTTGAGGACGACCAGCGCGAAGGCCCAGTGCGCGTCGTGGCGCAGGGCGGGCGGGATCGTGTACACCTGGTCGAAGGCGAAGAACAGCACCGTACCGACCACCGCGCTGGCGGCACCGATCATCAGGTACAGGGCCGCGCAGCTGCCGATGGTGCGGTTCATCTCCTCCTGCTGGCCGGCGCCCGCGTACTTGGCCACGAACCGGACCGTCGCCATCGGGATCCCGAGCGCCAGCATGGACAGGTAGCTGGTGACCGACGCGATGAGCACCCAGGCCCCGTACTGGGCCTGCCCCAGGGCGTGGATCGTGAACGGCGTGAGGACGAACGTGATCCCCACCTGAAAGAGGATCAGCAGCCAGTTTGATCCGATGTTCTTGATCATAGAGAGTCGACCAATCTACACAGCCCGGGCACCGCTCGGTGAGCCCACCCGCCCCGTGCCGCCTCCCACGACCGCGAAGTCACCCGGGTTATTATGTTGCGGACAGTCATGGCCCCTTCTTGCGCGTGCTGATGTGAAAGCGGCTCCACTGGCGATTCTCCACGTTCTCGCCCCCGCCGACGTGGGCGGAATGGAGCGCGTGGTCGAGGCGCTGGCGGCCGGGCACCAGCGTCGCGGTCACCGCGTCGCGGTGGCGGCGGTCTTCACGCCCGGCCGGGCCGAGCCTCCGCTGCTCGCCTCCCTGCGCCGCTCCGGCGTGGACGTTCACCCGATCCAGCTGCCCGGCCGGCGCTACCTGCGGGAGCGCGTGACCATCGGTCGGCTGTGCGCCGCCCTGCGCCCCGACGTCGTTCACACCCACGGGTACCGGCCCGACGTGCTGGACGCCGGCGTGGCCCGGAGGTACGGAGCGCCCGTCGTCACGACCGTGCACGGGTTCACGGGCGGCGATTGGAAGAACCGTCTCTACGAGTATCTGCAGGTGCGCGCGTACCGCCGCTTCGACGCGGTGGTGGCCGTCTCGCGGCCGATGACGGAGCAACTGGCCCGCGCCGGCGTACCGGCCGAGCGCATCCACTGTATTCCCAACGCGTGGGCGGGAGAGGCGCCGACGCTGAGCCGCGACGCCGCGCGGCGGGCGCTCGGGCTTCCCGCTACAGGGTTCGTTATCGGCTGGGTGGGACGGTTCTCCCGTGAGAAGGGGCCGGACGTGCTGGTACAGGCGATGCCCTGGCTGGCCGACCTGCCGGTCACCGCGGCGATGGTGGGCGATGGCCCGGCGCGGGCGGCGGCACAGGCGCAAGCGACCAGGTTGGGCGTGGCGGATCGCATCGCGTGGCCAGGCGCCGTGCCCGACGCCGCCCGGCTTCTCCCGGCATTCGACGTCTTCGCCCTCAGCTCTCGCACCGAGGGAACCCCGATTGTGCTCTTCGAGGCCATGGCGGCCGGCGTGCCGGTCGTCGCCTCCCGGGTCGGCGGCGTTCCCGACGTCGTGGGCGACGCCGAGGCGGTGCTCGTGCCCGGCGAGAACCCGCGGGCGCTCGCCGACGCGCTGCGGGGCGTCATCGCCGACCCCGCGAGCGCGGGCGCGCGGGCCGGCGCCGCGCGACGACGCCTGGAAACCGAGTTCGCCGCGGAACCGTGGTTCGAGCAGTACGAGGGTCTGTACCGCGCGGTGCAGAAGGCGCCCGGTTGAAACCGGCCACCGATCCGGAGAAGCTGTGCCCCTACGCACGACTCGGCCTTGGCCGAATCTCCGGGCCGGAATCGCCAGACAGTGAGGTCAGGCGGCGATTAGCGCCGAGGCCGGTGCGCTCCGGCGGCCTTCTGTGTCACCTCAACACCGGATACGCGCTGGTAGAACGCCTTCCATTGCCCCGCGATGTTCCTGAAGACCACCGTTAGGGCGATTGGGTCCGTTGTTACGCTGTCTCCCGACTTGAGGGACTCCTCTTCTTTGCCAACCCAATTCAAGATGACGACGTCTTTGGTGAGGACCAGGTAGTCTGTGCGGTAGGGGCTCACTCTCATTGTGGCTGTGGAGTCGTTCTTGCCTTTCCAAACTCGCTTGAGTGTCTGAAAATCGAGCCGCACACTGTCAACATAGACTGCCACCTCAGGGGCGTAGTACTGCATAGCCCCATCGGCATCGAGTCGCGCCCATCTTGCTATGAGGCTGTCGCCGACCGCCTTGACTTCGCTCCTGATTTGGTCCCTCCGCTGCTGGGTAAACTCCTCACTTTGTCGCGACGTGCAGCCGACGATGAAGACGAGCGCGAGAGCCGCAACTGCGAAGATGTTTGCTTTCATACGCGCCTCCTTTGGCCTTGCCTAGATGTTGTTGACAAAGACGTTGTTCACTGGCGCGAGCCGCTCGTAGGCAATCACACCTAGGAGGGCAGCGCCCGCGCCAGCGCCGGCACGAGGACGGTGGCGACTGCCCGCGCCGTCCGGGCCGCATCCGCCTCGGACCCGCGGACCGGCACCACGATCCTCACCAGCGCCTCGTCGCTCCGCCGCCGCACCGCAGCATCCCGGAGCAGATTCCACTTCACCGCGTACTCGTTCCACGCGACGCGCCCGCGACCCTGGTACCAGTAGAACACCAGAGCCCGCTGCTGCCCGTTCTGCAGCAGATAGCGGTTGACGGTGACCGCTCCCACCGTGGTCGTCAGCGTCTCGGCACGCGACGCCAGCGGCTCCCAGCCCGCCCCCGGCAGGCAGTTCTTGGGCGAATGGATCGTCTGCCCCTGCGTCTGCTGGTCGTAGAATCCAACGTACAGAGAGAACGCCGTTCCGTGTGCGCTGTCGGCACGCTCGTACGCACGCACCAGGTACGACGTCACGGCGACAGCCCGCGCCTCGGCGAGCGAGAGGTTGCCATCCTCGCTCCGCAGCCCGTCAATCTCCCGCGGCACCGCCTCGGCCAGGGGCTCGCGCAGGGGCAATGCTCGCTGCGCCTTCACCCCCGCGGTGGCGAGCACGGCGCCCACCACCAGCACGGCGGCCGGCGCCCACCCGAGCGGCGGCGTCACGCGGGTACTCTCCGCAGCCGCCGCTCCAGGGCCGCCACGCCCAGCGCAAACCCGCCCAGGATCCCGAAGGCCACCACGAAGATCACCCACCCCTCGCTCAGATGCATGAAACCCTCCGCGAGGCTTGGATTCACGTAGAAGACGAGGAACCCGGTGAGGAACACCCGCACGGCGTTGAGCGCCATCGCGACCGGGATCGCCAGAGCCACGAGCAGGACCCGGCCCCACGGGCTCTTGAGCCACAGGCCGCCCACCAGCACGCCGAGCGCGATCAGCGCCGTGAGGGACCTGAGCCCGCTGCACGCCTCGGTGACGAACAGCGACCGTCCCGGAAGCTGAATCACGTTGCCCGCCAGGTGGACCGGAACGTGACGCAGCTTGAGGAGCGCGGCACCCCACTGCGACGCCTCGAGCTGCAGCGGCAGGGCGAGGCTGCCCAGGATCACGACCGGCAGGGGCACGGAGAGCCCGATCAGCAGCCAGGGCAGCCACCAGCGGAGTATCTGCCGCACACCGTGCGCGTAGACGACGAGCCCGATCGCGGCCCCGATCAGCGAAAGCCGCATCGTGAACAACTCGGCCGCCAGGCCGGACAGGTAGCGGACGAGCACGGAGAAGACGAGCAGCGCCAGCCCAAGTGCGTGCTGCGGTTTCGGCTCCGCCACCACGCCGCGCTTCCACGCCAGGTACACCGCCACCGGGAAGAGGAGCAGGCCGTGGCCGGCGTTCGGGTCGGTCCACCAGTCCCGGCCCAGCGTCGCCATGGGCTGCAGGAAGGCCACGAGGAACGCCAGCCCCGCAACCACGACCGAGACCGGCGCGCTGAAAGCCCTCACGCCGACGCGGGCATTCATCGCTGTCATGTCTGTCACATTACCAGCCGCAGCGCGTGAATGCCATTGGCCGGCACCGTCAAGCAAGTTCCAAGCGAGAGCGTGCTCCGGCAGCCAGCCTCCGCGAACCGCTTGTCCCGTGGTGGGTTAGGCGGGGCCGGCGAGTGTGGCGGCCTTGCGTGGCTCCGTCTAGATTACAGGATTCATCCACTACAGGCCGGTAGGCAAGCGCGTGCGAGAAAGTTCTCCTTCAGATCAGCCTGACGTTCCGAGGCCCCTGCCCGCGGTATCCGCCGGCGGGCCACCGGGCTTCTCGGGGGACGCCCAACCCGCCGGGTGGGGGGACGAGGACCACCATTCCGCCGGCGCGAGCCACTACCTGGCCGCCCTGGCACAGCACAAGTGGCTGATCGTCCTGCTCACGGTGGTCGGCACGGCCGCGGGGGTCGTTGGGTCGCGGTTCGTCCAGCCGCAGTACCAGGCGCAGGCCACGTTGTGGATCCAGCAGGGCGGGGAAGGGACAGCCCGGACCGGCCCAATCCAGGGGGGCCAGTTGCTCCAGTGGGCCGCCTGGGTGGACCTGCTGCGGTCGTTCGTCGTCCTCGACGAAGCCGTCCGCCAACGACATCTCTACCTCGAACCCCGCAATCCGGCGGACACCGCCGTGTTCTCGGGCTTCCAACTCAAGACGACCATGGCGCCCGGCGACTACCGCCTGGTCGTCGCACCCGACGGGCGCAACTTCACGCTCACGGCGGGAGAGCGGCTGGCCCAGCGCGGCCAGGTCGGCGACTCCATCGGTCCGGCGCTCGGATTCATCTGGCAACCGCCGGCCAAGCAGTTGTGGCCCGGGCGTTCGATACGCTTCCGCGTCTGGACCCCGCGCGACGCAGCCGTGCGGCTCCAGGCGGCCATCAAGGCTCTCCTGCCCGAGCAGGGCACCTTCATGGGACTCCAGCTGCAGGGCACGAGCCCGTCGGCGACCGCCGCGACGCTGAACGCCGTAGCCGACCGGTTCGTCCAGGTCGCTGCCGAGCTGAAGCGCCAGAAGCTGACCCAGCTGAGCGCGATCCTCCAGGAGCAGCTCACCTCGTCGTACGCGGACCTGGGACGCGCCGAACGTTCGCTCGAGACGTTCCGCGTGCACACCATCACCCTGCCCTCGGAGCAGGCGTCGCCGGTGACGCCCGGCCTGGAGCAGACGCGGGACCCGGTGTTCGCTGCGTTCTTCGAGATGCGGATTCAGCGCGATCAGCTCGACCGCGACCGCCGGGCCATAGACTCGGCCCTGGCGCGGCCAGACTCGAGCCTCTCGGCGATGGAGCTGGAGGCCATTCCCTCGGTGCGCGGGTCGGCCGAGCTGACCCAGACGCTGGCTTCGCTGGCGACGAAGGAGGCCGAGGCGCGGGCGATGCGCCTGCAGTTCGGCGCCTCCTATCCGCCGCTGCAACGCTCCGAGGCGGAGCTGGCGGAGCTGCGAGGGCAGACCGTGCCGGCGCTGGCGCGCAAGCTCGCCACGGAGCTGGCGACTCGCTTGCGCGACCTGGACGCCCGCATCGGCTCGGCATCCCACGAGCTGCAGGCGATCCCTTCGCGTGCCATCGAGGAGGCGCGGCTGCGGCGCGACGTCGCCATCTCGGAGAACCTCTACACCACGCTCCAGGGGCGTTACGAGGAGGCGAGGCTCGCCGAGGTGAGCAGCATACCCGACGTGCGCGTTCTCGACCGGGCGGTGACGCCCGAGCAGCCGCTCAAGAACAAGGCGATCGTGGTCCTGTTCGGCGGCTTGGTCGGGGGATTGGGGGCCGGCATGGGGCTCGCGCTGCTGCTCGACCGCTTGGATCGCCGCGTGCGCTATCCCGACCAGGTCAGCATCGAGATGGGCCTGCCGATCCTGGGAGTCGTGCCTCGCCTGCGGAATGGCGGCCGGCGCGGGGGCGGCCCCGGCGATTCACAGGTCGTCGAGGCGCTGCGCGCCATCCGGCTCAACCTCGAGCACGCCTACGGCGCCGCCGGGCCGCTGGTGACGACGATTACGAGCCCCGGGAGCGGCGACGGGAAGTCGTTCCTCTCGTCCAACCTGGCGGCGTCGTTCGCCGACGCGGGGCATCGCACGATCGTCATCGACGCCGACATCCGCCGTGGCAGCCTCCACCGGGTCTTCTCCCTGCAGCGCAAGCCCGGCCTGCTCGAATACCTGAGCGGTGGCGCCGCTTTCGACGCCGTCGTGCAGACCACTGCCATCCAGGGAGTCGATTTCATCGGCTGTGGAGCGCACCGGAACGCCGGCCCCGAGCTGCTCGCATCCGCCGCGATGTCGCAGCTGCTCATCAGCCTGCGGAGCACCTACGGGGTGATCCTGATCGACTCCGCGCCGCTCGGCGCGGGCGTGGACGCCCTGGTGCTCGGATCGCTCACGGGCAATATCGTGCTGGTGCTGCGCACCGGCGTCACCGACCGGGAGTTCGCGATGGCCAAGCTCGACGACGTGAGCCGTCTGCCCATCCGGGTGCTCGGCGCCATCATCAACGACGTCAAGCCGGGGGGCAGGTACGGCTCCTACGCCTACTACGGCTACCTGCCGGGATATGAGACGTCGAACGAGGATGAGCCCGACGAGACGGCGCCCAAGCGCCTGTCTGCGAAAGGGTGAGCCCGTGTACCACTACCTGATCACGCGAAGATTCTGCAAGGTCGCCGGTGTCGCGGCGCTGTGCGCGGCACTCCCGGCGCGCGGCGCTACGGCGCAGCAGGGCGATCCGTGGAACTTCCACTCCCCCGACATCACCCGGCAGCAGCTCGAGCAGGTGCTGGCACGCTACCAGGCGGCGGCCCAGTCTCCGGTGTACAGCGCCGGCCTGCTGGCGGCGACCCGGGCCGTGGCGGATTCCATCCGCGCCCGCTTGAGGGACGGCGACATGCGCGCCGGCGACCGGCTGAGGCTCACGGTGGCGGACCAGAGAGCGCTCTCGGACACGTTCACCGTGACCGCCGGCCCCACACTGGTCCTGCCGGTCGTGGGCACCTTGCCCTTGGGAGGCGTGCTTCGCTCCGAGCTGCAGGCTCGCATCACTCGCAGCGTGGACAGCGTGTACCGCGATGCAGTGGTCCAGGTGGTGCAGCTCACGCGGGTGGCCGTCATGGGCGGCGTGGCGCGTCCCGGTTTCTACGCCCTGGCTCCCGACGCGCTCATACCAGACGCCATCACGGCGGCCGGCGGCCTGGTCGCCGAGGGACGTCTGACGGATATCTATGTGGAGCGCGGGCTCGGCGTGTTGTGGCAGCCTGATTCGCTGCAGATCGCGATGCGCCAGGGCCTGACGCTGGCCGCTCTCGGCCTCGAGCCGGGCGACCGGATCGTCGTCCCGCTCCCCGGCGCGCTGACGCGGAACCCGACGGCGTTCCTTCAGGTCCTCCCCTATCTCATGTCGATCCCGCTCACCGTGGTCACGCTGGCGCAGGTGCTGAAACTCTGACGTGACGAGGCGCGACGCGTTCCTGGGCCGCTGCGTTCGATGATGCTGCGTCCAGCTTTCTGCCTGATGTTCCTCGGCCTGGCCGTCGCGGTCTACGCGTACCTGGGCTATCCGGCGCTGCTCAAGCTGATCGCCGTGTTCCGTCCCCGGCCTCCCTTGGCGCGGGAACCGGCCGAGTGGCCTTCCATCAGCATTACCATCCCCGCCTACAACGAGGAGCGGGCCATCGCGGCCACGCTCGATGCGCTGCTTGCCACGGACTACCCCGCCGACCACCGGCAGGTGCTCGTCGTGTCGGACGCGTCGACCGACCGGACCGATGAGATCGTCCGCAGCTACGCGAACCGCGGCGTCGAGTTGCTGCGGATGCCGGTGCGCGGCGGCAAGACGGCCGCCGAGAACGCGGCGCAGGAACGCCTGCGGGGCGACATCGTGGTCAACACCGACGCCTCCGTGCGCATCGCACCCAACGCCCTCAAGCCGCTGATCGCCCGCTTCGCCGACCCCCAAGTGGGCGTGGCGTCGGGCCGCGACGTGAGCGTCGCGCACCTGGACCGGGACCTCAACCTCGGGGAGTCCGGGTACGTCGGGTACGAGATGTGGGTGCGCGACCTGGAGACCAAGGTGGGCTCGATCGTCGGCGCGTCGGGGTGTTTCTACGCCATCCGGCGGCCGCTCCACATGACGCTCTTCCCGGCCGCCCTGAGCCGGGACTTCGCGTGCGCCTTGATCGCCCGCGAGCAGGGCTACCGCGCCGTCTCCGTGAACGAGGCCGTCTGCTTCGTCCCGCGCATCCAGTCGCTGCGCCACGAGTACCGCCGCAAGGTGCGGACCTTGACCCGCGGTCTCGAAACCCTCTGGTTCAAGCGCGGGCTCCTGAACCCCGTCCGGTACGGCCTCTTCGCCTGGATGCTGGCGAGCCACAAGCTTGTCCGCTGGCTGGCGCCGTGGGGCCTGGCGCTGGCGGGGGTGGGCTGGCTGCTGCTCGCCGCCGCGCTGCACTCGGGGTTGCTGGTCGGGATCTTTGTGCTGCCCCTGCTGTTGGCGGGTTGTGGTTGGCTGTGGCCGGAAGAGCGGCGCGCGCCGCGCGTCGTGGCCGTTCCGGCCTACGTCGTCTCGGGAATCCTGGCCGCTCTGGATGCGTGGCTCAGGGCCCTGCGCGGGGAGCTGAACCCCGTCTGGGAGCCGACGCGGCGCTCCACGGGGGTGCCGCGCTAGACGCCGCAGACGAGAAACGCCAGCCCCGCGGATCCTGCCGGAGCTGGCGCTCTCTATGCTCTCGACCGGCGTCGCCGGCTTACAACGCGCCCTTCCGCAGCACCATCGCCGGCGGCGTCATCAGCATGATCTTCAGGTCCTCGGCGAGCGACTGCCGGCCAATGTAGTCGAGGTCGAAGGCGACCTTGCGGCGCACGTCCTCGACCGACTCGTCGTAGTGGTGATTGATCTGCGCCCAGCCCGTGATGCCCGGCCGCACCCGCTGCCGCTCCGCGTACCGGTGCACCTGTGTCCGCAGGTCGGCGAAAATCTCGGGCTGCTCCGGCCTCGGGCCCACCACGTTCATGTCGCCCTTCAAGACGTTCACCAGCTGCGGGAGTTCGTCCAGCCTGAGCTGGCGCAGTACCCGGCCGAGCCGCGTCACCCGCGGATCGTCCTGGGTCGCCCACACCTGACGCTCACCCGCTTCGTCGCCGGCGCGCATCGTCCGGAACTTGTAGATCGTGAACGGCTTGCCACCAACATCGGCCACGCGACGATGGTTGCCGCCGTCGTTGCCCGGCGCCCGGCGGTTGAGGCCCACGCGGGTCTGCCGGTAGAAGACCGGGCCCCTCGACGTCGCCTTGACGAGCGCTGCGATCGCGAGCATCACCGGCGCCGAAGCGACCAAGCCGAGGCTCGCGACGGCGACGTTGAGCGCCCGGCGCGCAACGTCCTCATAGCGATTGGGGCGCGGGGAGTACTCGCCGACCGCAACGCGAGGCTCGCGCCACTGGGTAACTACGTCGTCAAAACTGAGGGAGGTCATCTGGCATGAGGGATGGGCAAGGACCGTGCGCGTGGCATGGCACGACGGCACAGGAATCTATCTCTTGTTACAACAATAAGTTAGCTCGTGTCGTAACATTTGAAATTGTGATTTAGGTTGTAGCGGGGGACCACCTACTGTGGACGCGCTGCTACAGTTACAGATGGGTAGCCGGTGGCAAGTTCAACTCGAAGTAGAATCGGGTCCCTCGGCCGACCTCCGTCTCGAACCTCAACTCCGAGCCCATCGCCTCCACGATGAGGCGGCACATCGCCAGCCCGAGGCCCGTCCCCGAGAAGTAGTAGCCGCTGCGTCCGGCGCGCGCCCGCGACCTGCGGAAGGGCTGGTACAGGTTGCTCATCGCCTCCGGGCTGATGCCGTGCCCGGTGTCCTTGACCGAGAACTCGACCTGCGTCAGTCCCCGCGGCTTGGCCGCGATCTCGACGCTGCCCTCGTCGGTGAACTTGAGGGCGTTGGTGGTGAGGTTGAGGAGGACGCGGCTCAGGGCCAGCGAGCGCCCCATCCGCTGGTCCGAAACCGGCGGCACCAACGAGATCTTGAGCCCCTTTTCTTCGGCGATGGGCCGCACGATGGCCCGCACCGACTCGAGGATCGCGGTCAGCGAAAGGGGCGTCGGCTCCTTCTCGACCAGCTGGTTGCCCCCGCGCGCCAACTCGATGACATCGCTGGCCATCGAGCTCAGACCTAGCGCCGCGGCGTAGATCAGGCCGAGTTGCCGATGCTGGACGTCGTTGACGACGCCGCTCTGGCCGCGCTGCAACGTCTCGGCGAGAAAGAGTATGGAGGTGATGGGCGAGCGGAGGTCGTGCGCCACCTCGACCACGAGACCCAGCCCGTCGGCCCCCGCAAGGCGCGAGTTGAACGACTGGGACCAGTCCGGGTCCACCGCCTCCCGGACGCGCTCGACGGCACGCAGGATCGCGAGCACGGCATCCGGATCCGGCGCGGCATCGGCGTCCTGCGGCGCGGCCAGCAGCTCCGCGCGGAACAGCTCGAGGAGTCGGCGGCCCAGCACCGTCGCCGCTGGGCCGTGACTTTGCACCGTCTCGCCGTTCAGCGCCGCGCTCACCGCGTCGACCAGCCACTGGAGCGTGTCCGCCGCATCGTCCGCGTTGAGGGCGTCGGCGCGCTCATCGCGCCAGATCGCCAGCACCCGCGCGGCCGCAGCGTCGAGCAGCGGGCGTAGCGTCGCTCCCTCCGATTCGGTCCCCGGTGCTCTGGTCGGGAGCACCCGCGCGGCGCTCTCGCGGCGGTCGGACCGCCGCAGTTTCGGGATCCCGCTCATTCAGGCAACACCGTGATGGTCTCGCGCTGCAGCCCGTGCCGCTCCATCAGGCGGTACAGCGTGGTGCGGTCCACACCCGCCACCCGCGCCGCCTTCGACATGTTCCCGCCCACGTGGTTCACCAGCCAGGTAAGGTAGCGCCGCTCGAACGACGCGATCACCCGGTCGCGCGCGGCGTGGTAGCTCTCCTCCAGCATGCTCTCGCCGGCAGCGGCGGCGGCGCCCTCCCGGGCTCCGCCGCCTTGCTGGCCACCGATGAAGGGAATGTCCTCCGGCTGGATTTCCTGCCCCGGCTCCAGCAACACCACCGCGTGCTCGATCGTGTTCTGCAACTCCCGGACGTTGCCCTGCCAGGGATGCGAGCAGAGGGCGCGGATCGCCGCCTCGGTCAGCTTGGGCGCCGGCGCGTACTCGTCGCGGTGGCGCTTCCAGAAATGCTGCAGGAAGTGACTGGCCAGCAAGGTTACGTCCTGCTGGCGCTCGCGGAGCGACGGGAGATGCACCGGCACCACGCGCAGGCGATAGTAGAGGTCCTCGCGCAGCAGGCCGTCCTTCGTGGCCTGCTCGGGGTCCCGGTTCGCGGCCGCGATGAACCGGACGTTCACCACGGCGTTGGTCGCCGAGCTGCCGACCCGCCGCACCACGCCGTCCTGGATGACGCGCAGCAACTTGGCCTGGATGGACTTCGGCATGTCGATCAGCTCGTCCAGGAACAGCGTGCCCCCGTTGGCCGCCTCGAGGAGCCCCGGCTTGTCCTTGACCGCGCCGGTGAACGAACCCTTCATGTGGCCGAACATCTCCGACTCGAGGAGCCCCTCGGGCAGCGCCGCGCAGTTGACGGCCACCATCGGACGGCTGCTCCGGCGGCTGTGCTGGTGGATGAACTGCGCCATCATCTCCTTGCCGGTCCCGCTCTCTCCCGTGATGAACACGGACGCGTCCGTCGGGGCGACCCGCCGCGCCAGGTCCATGGCACGCCGGAAGATGGGCGACACACCGATGACCGAGTTCGCCTCGCCGCTGGCCTGGTCCTCGCCACCCGCTTCACTCCTCCCGGCGCTGGATTCGCGGCCGACGACGATGGTGTGCGTCGCCCGCCCCACCAGGATCTGGAGGTGGGTCGCGGAGAACGGCTTCGGCAGGTAATCCCACGCCCCGGCGCGCAGCGCCTCGACGTTCGATGCCACGCTGGGGTTTCCCGTCATGACGATGACGATGGTCTCCGGCCGCGCCGCCAACGCGGCCTCGAGCAGCTCCATGCCGGAGACTTCGGTCATGTACAGGTCCACCAGGACCACGTCGAACATCCGGCGCCGCACCAGCTCGAGGGCATCGCCCCCGCGACCGCACACCTCGACGCGATAGCCGTCCACCTCGAGGACACTCTTGCAGCTCTCCCGCAACGTCCGCTCGTCGTCCACCACCAGGAGGCGCACGCTCGCCTTGTCGGCCGCGCTGATCGAGAGATCCGCGGCAACAAGGGCGTTCGAGTCCGGCTCGCCTCGGGCTGGGGATTTGGGGGCGCCGAGCGACGATGCCATGCTGCTGTCCTCCAGAGCTGGCTCGCTGGGGCTTCGTGGTGTCCACGCGACAGCTGCCGTGCCGCCGGTAATGTGGCGCCATCGCAACAGGTACCATATACGATTCGCCGCCAATGCGCCAGAGCCCCCCGCCTCCAGGTCGCACGGCCTCCGCACCGTGGCGGCAGCGCCCCGGGCACTGATGAGACATGGTCCAGCGCTGCTGTCAAGGAAGTGGAATCGAACGATACAGAAAGGGCTTCTCGCCGCGACCGCGGCGAAGCTGAGAGTCGGGGAGTGTGGGCGAAGAGCCCTGAGGGACCCTTACGAAATTCGGCTAGTTGCTGTCCCGAGCTTCGAACGGCCGGATCCACTGGCCGCTGGAGCCGCCCCGGGGTGTACGCATCGCGATCGTGGCGCGCACCAGCATGTCCTCCGGCTCGATGGGCGCGTCGTGGTAGTTCGACACGGCGTCGTAGCCAGCCCGCACCCTGAACTGCGGGACTCCGCCGCCGGAGTCCAGCGTGCCAGACTCCAGGGACTGGATCAGCCGCTGCACCAGCTTGACCGCGCCTTCGGCGTCGGCGCCCTGCGCGATCACCCCGAACTCCGTCGGCCCCAGCCGACCGATCGCGTCCGCCGCGCGGCCAGTCGAGCGCAGTGTCTTCGCGATATGGCTCACCGCGGCGGTCACGGCTGCCTCGACCGCCGCCACGTCCGTCATCGCCGGATCCACGTGTGGCGCCAGCACGATGCACGCGAACGGCTCGTGATGCCGGAACGCCTGCGCTCCCAGCTCCCGCGCGCGGCGCGCCAGGCCCCGGATGTTGTAGAGCCCCGTCGGCTCATCCAGCAGACTCTCTTCCCGGGCGCGGTCGACCTCGAACTTGGCCTGAATGTACGCGTCGAGCCGCAACGACAGCTCCTCGCCGTCGAACGGCAGCGTCAGGTAATCCCAGGCGCCGGCACGCAGCGCTGCCAACCGCTGCTGCCGCGTCGGCTGCCCGGAACCGGTGACGAGGATCGGGGTGCTCGCCCCCAGCAGCGGGTCGTTGCGAAGGCTGCGGCACACCTCGATCCCGTCCAGGTCCGGAAGGTCGGCGTCTACAACCACCAGGTCCGGACGGGCGCTCCGGGCGCGCTCCAGCGCCTGCTTCCCCGTGTACGCGCGGACGACCGCGTAACCGTGCGGGCCGAGGATGCTCTCCAACGAGCGGGCATGCCATTCCTGGCTGCTCGCGATCAGGACCAGCGGTGGATGACTGCGCGAACTACGCTCGGGCATCGTTCTTCCCGTCAGTGAGCTACGTGGCTTGGCACGCCAATACACCACCTCGCGCGGCGTACCCTGAGTCTACAGACACACGAGACACACGTCGCCTCCTGCTGTACGTTCGCAGGAAGCGTGCGCCGAACGGCGAAGCAATCAAGACATTGGGGTACAATAACTTACGACAGTGCAGCGAACCCGACTTCTCACTGAATCGCTGCGCGGAGACAACAAGTCCACCATCGACTGACGCGACCGCGCAACGTGAAACGGGCTCACCAACTGCGCGTCTTCCCGGCCGACGACGCTCCTAAGTCGTTGCCGACAAGGAGGCTGAGACGCTGTTCTCTCACGGTCTCAGAACCTCCGGCCTAGATCTTGAGCATGCCGTCCTCAACGTCGACCGGCGCGCCCGGCGCGAGGTGACGTGCGGGTGATTGGCCTTCCGAATGGAGAACCAGATGCCGTGCAGCTCCTGTGGCTTCGATGGGATGGACGCTCCGTCCGGCGCGCACGCCCCCGACTACTGCGAGCGCTGCGGCACCGCGCTCCCGGTGGGCGCGTTGGCGGCGCTGTTCCTCGACAAGCTCGAGCTGCTCGCACAGTTCGGCTTGGCCTCCCACACGCGGCTCCTGCTCGGAACCTCTCGACTCGACGTCTGACGCCGCGGCAGCCGCGGCGGCGGACCGATCGCTGCCGCGCACCACGGCCGCGCAGCCACGCCAGGTTCGCTACGCCGGAGTAGCGCTGCCAGTCAACTCCGCATTATGGTGAACCTCACTTTGGCGCACATGACTCTTCTCTCGGTCGTCGGCGCGCGCCCGAACTTCATGAAACTGGCGCCGCTCGCCCGCGCACTCGCCCGCCGCCCAGCGGTCGAGCACGTGATCGTCCACACCGGCCAGCACTACGACGCCGAGATGTCGGACACCTTCTTCGAAGAGCTCAGCATCCCCCGGCCGCAGCACAACCTCGAGGTCGGCTCCGGATCGCACGCCGCGCAGACGGCCGCCATCATGCTCCGCTTCGAGCCGGTGTGCCAGGCCGTGAAGCCCGACGTCGTGCTGGTCTACGGCGACGTCAACTCGACCGTGGCGGCCGCCCTGGTCGCCGCCAAGCTCGGCACCCGCGTCGCTCACGTCGAGGCGGGCCTCAGGAGCCGGGACTGGACGATGCCCGAAGAGATCAACCGGGTGGTCACGGATCGGCTCGCCGACCTGCTATTCACGCCCTCGCGCGACGCCGTGGAGAACCTGCGCGCGGAGGGCGTGCCGGACGACCGGATTCACTTCGTCGGCAACATCATGATCGACTCGCTGGTCTCCTCGCTCGACGCGGCACGTGCGCTCGCTGCCCCGCGGCGCCACGGCGTGGAGGGCAAGCGCTACGTGCTCGTCACCCTGCATCGGCCCGGCAACGTCGACGTACCGGACACGCTGGTCGAGCTGCTGGAGACCCTCGCGGTATTGAGCGTCGAAAGCCCGGTGCTGTTTCCCCTCCACCCTCGCACCCGGGCGCGCATTCAGAGCCTCGGGTGGAGTGCGCCGGACGGCGCCCATCTCCACTTCCTCGACCCGCTTCCCTACCTGGAGCTGCTGAGCCTCGAGTTCTCCGCCAGCCTGGTGGTGACGGACTCCGGGGGACTTCAGGAGGAAACGACGTACCTCGGGGTGCCGTGCCTCACCGTGCGCCCTTCGACGGAGCGGCCCATCACCTGCACGGAAGGCACCAACCGGCTGGTCGCGGCGCGGCGCGAGGCGATCCTCTCCGCAGCCCGGGAGGCGCTCGCGGCCGGATCGCGCCACCCCGTGACCATCGAGCGCTGGGACGGCCACACGGCCGAGCGCATCGCCGAGGTGCTGGTGGACGGCGCGCGCTACACCTGACCGCGGGCTGATCGCTCGCGCACTGCGACCGCGCGTGGTCGCGTTGACGTTACCCGGCGGCGCGCCTATGGTAGCAGGGTGATCATCGCCAACGAGCACCGCGCCGCCACGACCAGCGCGACGATCCGCGCTCCCTACGACGGCGCTGAAGTCGGCACCCATCCCCTCGCCTCCCCCGCCGACATGGATTCCGCAATCGCCGCCAACGTCGCTGCGGCGGACCAGTGCCGGCACCTGCCCGCCTACGAGCGCGCGGCGTGCCTGAGGCGCATCGCAGACGGCCTCGACGCTCAGCGGCCGGCCTTCGCGACCCTGGTGGCGCGCGAGGCGGGCAAGCCCATCGTGCAGGCGCGGCTCGAGATCGACCGCGCCGTCTTCGTCTTCCGCGACGGCGCCGAAGAGGCCACCCGCATCGGCGGTGAAGTCCTCCCGCTCGACGTCCTCCCCGCCGGGCGCGGCCGGCTCGGCTTCACCCGGCGCTGGCCGCTCTCGCCCATCGCGGCCATCACCCCGTTCAACTTCCCGGTGCTGCTGGCGGCCCATAAGATCGCGCCGGCCATCGCCTGCGGCGCGTCCCTCACGCTGAAGCCACCGCCCCAGGATCCGCTCGCGGCGCTGATGCTCGGTGACCTCATCGCGGCATCCGGCTATCCGTCGGGCGGCGTCAACGTCGTGCCCTGCGAGCTCGACGTCGCGCGCCGGCTGGTCACCGACCACCGGGTGCGCATGATCAGCTTCACCGGCAGCGCGCGGGCGGGATGGGCGATCCGGGCCGAGGCCGGCACCAAGCGCGTGTCGCTGGAGTTGGGTGGCAACGCCGGCGTCATCATCGAACCGGACGCCGACCTCGCCCGCGCTGTCGAGGCCTGCGCCATCGGCGGCTACAGCTACGCCGGACAGTCATGCATCTCCGTGCAACGCATCCTGGTGCACGAGCGGGTGTACGCCGATTTTCTCGACGTCTTCGCCGCCCGCGTCCGGAAGCTCGTGGTCGGCGATCCGCTCGACCCCGCCACCGACGTCGGGCCGATGATCGACGAGGCCGCTGCCCGGCGCGCCGAGGGCTGGATCGCGGAGGCGGCACGCGAGGGCGCCACCATCGTCACGGGCGGCGGGCGGCGTGGCGCCGTGCTGGAGCCCACCGTGCTCACCGGCACCAAGCCGGAGCAGCGCGTGAACTGCGAAGAGGTCTTCGCGCCGGTCACCACCGTGACCGCGTACCGGTCGTTCGAGGATGCACTGGAGCTGGTCAACGCCTCGCCCTACGGCTTGCAGGCCGGAATCTTCACGCGCGACGTCGCGCGGCTGATGCGCGCGTGGGACGCTCTGGAGGTGGGAGGCGTGATGGGCAACGAGGTGCCGACCTGGCGGATGGACCGGATGCCGTACGGCGGCGCCAAGGCCAGCGGTCTGGGACGCGAAGGCGTCCGCTACGCGATCGACGAAATGACCGAACTCCGACTGCTCACCCTTCACTCCGAGTGACGACGATGAACGCCCCGCGTCGCACGCCCTGGTACCTCCGGCCGGTGTTCGTCATCGGCTTCCAGCAGATGGCGCACCGGCCGCCGTTGCCCCGGCGCTGGGCGCTGTACTGTGCCCTGGCGTACATCATCCCCATCGTCGTGATGGAATTGCTCCCGCCGGGCGAGGGGATGTACCGCGAGCTGTCCTGGCTGACGACGCTCGCGCCCGCGTTCATCCTGTCGCTCCACTACGGCATGCTCGGGGCGCTGTCGGGCCTGGTGGCGGGCACCCTGCTCTACATCACCGTGCAGCTGGTGCTGGAACTCAACCTGATGCCCATGAACCCCGACCTCATACTGCCCACCTACATCTCCTACGGCGTCCTGGCGATCGCCGTGGGCTGGCTGTCGCAGCAGCTGCACGACTACTACCAGCGCCTGATCAAGGCCGAGCGGCTCGCCGCAATCGGGGAGGTAGCGGTGACGATCCGGCACGAGGTGAACAACGCGCTGGCGGCGATCGTCGGGGAGGCCGGGCTGCTCAGGGCCGGCGCCAGCCGCTTCTCGCCCGAGGACCGCGCTGGGGTGGAGACGATCCTCGAGATGGCCAACCGCATCGGGGCAGACCTGAAGAAGCTGTCCACCCTCGATGAGGCGCCGGTCACCAGCTACTTCGGGGAGACGAAGATGGTGAACCTGGACGCCGCGAAGGGGCCGGAGAGCGCCTAGCGCCTAGCCTGCTCGATCCGCTCCGCCCACGATCTTCAGGTGCTGCGCGATCTCCGCATCGCTCAACCTGGCGGCCATCGTGACACGTCCTCCGGTCAGTGCATCACGGCGTGGACGACGAGGTACGCCAGGGCGGCGATCACCGCGGCCGCCGGAATCGTCAGGATCCAGGCCCACACGATCCGACCGGCTAGCCCCCAGCGCACCGACGAGATCCGCTGGGTCGCGCCGACGCCACTGATCGCGCCAGTGATGGTGTGGGTGGTCGAGACCGGGATTCCGCCGTGAGAGGCCAGCAGCAGCGAGATCGCGCCAGCCGTCTCCGCGCAGAACCCTCCGTACGGCTTCAGCTTGGTGATCCGCTGTCCCATCGTCTTCACGATCCGCCATCCGCCCGCCAACGTGCCCAGCGCCATGGCGGTCGAGGCGTACAGGATCACCCACGAGGGGATGGTATCCAGCGAGGTGATGTGCAGGAACCGCAGGGGGAAGTTCGCGAACGCGGCCTGCGCCGAAAACAGCAGCCCCACGATGATGCCCATGGTCTTCTGGGCGTCGTTGGTGCCGTGGCCCAGGCTTAGGGCGGCCGCGGAGAAGAGCTGCATCCTTCTGAACCACGTGTCCACCGACCGCGGATGCGCCCGGCGGAACGTCCACCCCACCGCCACCATCAGCACCAGGCCGATCGCGAAGCCGAGCAACGGCGAGAGCACGATCGCCAGGATCGGGCCGATCCAACCCGCCGGGATGAGCACGCCGATCCCCGCCTTCGTGATGGCCGCGCCGGCGTACCCCCCCATGAGCGCATGCGAGGACGATGACGGAATCCCGTAGTACCACGTGATGAGGTCCCAGGCGACGGCGCCGAGCAGGCCGGCGAAGATCACCTGGGGGTCGATGAATTGGATGTGGATGAGTCCGCTGCCCATCGTCTTCGCGACCGCCGTGCCGAAGGCGTAGGCACCGATGAAGTTGAAGCTCGCCGCCCAGATCACGGCCACCAGCGGAGACAGCACCCGCGTCGACACGGCCGTGGCGATGGAGTTGGCGGTGTCGTGGAAGCCGTTGATGAAGTCGAAAGCGAAGGCGACCACGACGATCGCCAGCACGAACACGACGACGCTGTTCACTAGCCGTGCTTGATGGTGATGCTCTCGAGCGCGTTGGCCACGTCTTCCGCCTGGTCCACGCACCGCTCGAGGTTGTCGTAGATCTCCTTCCACTTGATCAGCTCGATGGCGTTCTTCTCGACATCGAACAGCTGGCCCAGCGAGGCGTGGTAGAGCGAGTCCGCCTCCTCCTCCAGCCGCTTCGCCTCGATGCAGTGCGCCATCACCCCGTCACGCTTGCGCAGGTCCTCGACCCCCAGCGCTAGCGTCTCCACCGCGCGGTGGATCACGCCGGTCAGTTGCTTGACGCCCTCGGGCGCGGGGCCGACCCGGTAGATCTGCGCGCGGCGCGCCACCCCGTCGATCACGTCAATGACTTCGTCGAGATCGGAGGCCAGCCGGTAGATGTCCTCCCGGTCAATCGGCGTGATGAAGGTGCGGTCGAGCCGGTTCACCACCTCGTGGGTGATCTGGTCGCACTCGTGCTCGAGCCGCTTGATCTGCTCAGCGTGGTAGGGTGCGCGCTCCGGTTCGCCGAACAGCCCGACCAGGTGCTCCGCCGCCTCCTTGCTGCGGCGCGCCACCTGGATGAACAGGTCGAAGAATTCCTCTTCCCGCGGCAACAAGCTGAACGGCACGGACACTCTCCGGAAAAGGCGGGCAGAAGATAGCCGGGGACGCACGCCGCGGGCAATCTGAGAGCAGCCCCCGTGTTTCGCAGCTTGATACTCCGCCATAGCCTTGCGTACACCGCCAATCGGTTTATATTCGGTTTAGATACCGAACAAATACCGAAATACGACAAGCGACATATTATGGAAACAATTATAAATCAACGGCTTGTCGCATGATTGACGGAGGCACGGTGGCACAGGGGCACAGGGGCACGGGAGATCGTGGCGATGTCCCGAGCCCCCGTGCGCCCGTGCCCCCGTGCCCGCCTACGTCGCCTGCCGCCAAGCGCGCGCAGTTCACTCACCTCCCGATCAAGTCCATCCTCAACTCGCCGCAGCAGACGGGTATGGGCTTCTGGTCGCTGAACCCGTACGTCGGGTGCGAGTTCGGCTGCACGTACTGCTTCGCCCGCTTCGCCCACCGCTACGTGGTCGAGCGCGGGCGCGAGGGCCGCGAGCCGGGCGCCGGCGCGTGGGACGACGACGCGTTCGAGCGCCAGGTCTTCGTCAAGAGTGAAGCGCCCGACGTTTTGGCGCTCACGCTGAAGCCGTCGCGCCTCGGGGAAGCAGCCATCGCCATCGGCACCGCGACCGACCCCTACCAGCCCGCCGAGCGGCGGTTCCGCCTCACGCGGCGCATCCTGGAGCGGCTGGCGCAGTTTCACGGGCTCAACGTCAGCCTGGTGACCAAGTCGCCGCTGGTCGCGCGGGACCTCGACGTGCTGGCGCGTCTCGCCGAGCGCAGCCGGCTCACCGTCTATCTCTCGCTCATCACCGTTGAGGTCCCGCTCATCCGGAAGCTCGAGGCGCGCTCGCCAATGCCGCAGGTGCGCCTGCGGGCGCTGGAAAAGCTCGTGGTGGGCGGTATCCGCGCGGGGGTGATGGTCGCGCCGGTCCTGCCCGGCGTGACCGATGGCGTCTCGCAGCTCCTCGCCCTGATGCGGGCGGCCAGGGACGCGGGCGCGTCGTTCGTCCACGCATCGCCCTTGAGGCTCTATCCGGCGGTCAGGCCGACCTTCCTCCCCATCGTCACGCGGCACTTCCCGGCGCTGCTCGCACGCTACGAGCGGGCGTTCGATGCGCGGGGTGCCATCACTGAGGAGTACGCCGTCGCGCTCGAGCGACGGGTGGCGCGGTTGCAGCGGGAGCTGGGCTTCGCTGAGGCGGAGGGCACAGGGGCACGGACGCACAGAGGCACGGACGCCCGGACGCACGGGGACGGGCCCTCACTCGACGATCTCGGCCAGTGGGTGTTGTCGCTGTAGTGCCGCCTGCCCGCCAGGGGCGAGCAGCGCCCCGGTGGCCAGCACGCCACACCGAGGCAGCGAAGGCGGGCGACTTGCGTATGTACACTAATCGTGTACTATAGTGCACTATTAGTGTACAAAGGAGCGGAGGTGCGTACCGGCGCTAAGGGGACTGCGCGCGAACACCCGCACGGCGGGCAAGGGGAGCCCCGGGCCCGCAAGTCCACGCTCGGCCGGCTGCTCGGGTCTGAGGCACGGGCCAAGGTGCTGTCGGCCCTGCTGCTCGGGAGCCAGGACCGGTACTACGTCCGGGACCTCGCCAGACGGCTTGACTTGGCACCCACGGCGGTGAGCCGAGAACTCGTCACGCTCCAGGGGCTCGGCCTGGTGCGACGGCAGGCCGAAGGGAGACGCGTCTACTGCGCGTTGAACCCCGACGCCGTGGTGCTCGCGGAGCTGCGCGCGCTGACCCTGAAGCTGGGTGGCATCGCCGAGGCGCTCCGCACGGCGCTGGCCCGGCGCCCGGCCGCGATCCGCTGGGCCTTTCTCTTCGGGTCCGCGGCGAGCGGCCGCGCAACCGCGGCGAGCGATGTGGACCTGTTCGTGGTGGGCGACATCCGTCCCATCGAGTTGAACGAGCTGCTCCGGCCGGTGGCCGACGCGCTCGGCCGCGAGATCAACCCGTTCGTGATCGGGCCGGCGGAGTACCGTCAGAAACGGCGAGCCCGCAACCATTTTGTCTCCCGCGTGCTGGCGGGCCCGAGACTGGAGCTGGTGGGTGATGCACGAAGCGCTGAAGCGGCTGGTTGACGCCGGCTGGCTCGACCAGCTCGCGACGAGCCGCGACGAGATTCGCGGCCACCTCACCATCGTGGAGCGAAACCTCGATGAGGCTCAGGGGCCGCTCAAGTATCCGGATTCGCGCTTCGTGTTCGCTTACAACGCCGTGCTGAACGCGGCCATCGAGATCTGGCTGGGAGCTGCTCATCCTGAACTGCTTTGAGGTACCGGCTTGCACGATGGGCCGCTTTTTTTGTCCCCTTGAGCTTCGGTGTTTCTTCGGGTATAGTAGACCCGAGGCAGATGGCTCATGAGCGTCCCACACCTGCAGCTCGCGTTTCCCGAACAGCTCCGGCGGCTCATCCCCGCCGTCCGCCGCGGCCTGGCGTTCGGGATTCCGGCGCTCGACGCCGCGCTGCCCCAGGGCGTCCCGCGCGGGCAGATCACGGCCCTGGACGCGCCCCTGGGGAGCGGCGGCACCACGCTCCTTCTCTCCCTCGCAGCGGCCACGCTCCGCGCAGATGAGAGCGTGGCGCTCGTGGACGCCGAGCGCTCGCTCGCCCCGCAGGCCGCGGCGCACCTCGCCGCCCTCGGCCCCTTCTGGGTCGTCCGGCCCAAAGCGAACGAGAACGCGTGGTGGTGCGCCGACGTCCTGCTCCGGACCGGCGCGTTCGGCCTGGTGATCGTTGACCGGGTGCCGGCGCCCGCGCGCCGCGTCGCCGTGCGGCTGCAGCGGCTGGCCCACGACAGGGATACGGCGCTGGTGATACGAGATGCACGGACGCACGGGGGCACGGACGCACAGGGGCACGGGGGCACAGGGGCACGGATGAACTACGGTGCGGCTGTGCGGCTGTGCGTCTGTGCATCCGACTCCCGGTTTGTGCCCGCGCTCCCTAGCTGGGGTGGCGCGTGGCCGGCGGCGCGGACGCTGCGCGTCACCACCCTGAAGGGCGGCGCCCCTCGCGCCGCGGAGGTAGTCGTTGGCATCCCTCTGCCGGATCGCCTGCGTCCGCATTGGGCGGTTCGCGATCGGCGCGCTCCGCAGCGCGCCGACGCGCGACCCGAACGCAAGGCGCGGAAGTAGCGCCGCGGCGAACGCGGCTTCCGGCGGCGCCGACGCTCGCACCGATGAGCCCGTCGTCGCCGTCGCCGATGTACACGGCAAGTCGCGGGTCGTCGCGACCGGCGCCGCGGCTCGCCGGCGCGGCGTGGCCGTGGGAATGGCGCTGGCCGAGGCACAGGCCCTCGCCGCCGACCTGGTCGCACTCCCGTGGGACCACGAGCACGTCGCGCACGCCGCCCTCGAGGTCACGACCGCGCTGCTGGCCGCGAGCCCGCGGGTGGCGTGGGAAAACAGCGGGCACAGGGGCACAGGTGGACGGGGGCACGGGGAAGGCGTCTGGTGGATTGACGCCAAAGGCCTCGGCAACGAGACGAAGCTCGCCCGGAAGCTCGTGGCCATCGCCGACGGCCTCGGCTTCGGTCCCGCCCGCGCCGGCATCGCCGACTCCGCCATTGTCGCCTACGCGGCGACGTACGGGCACACAGGGGCACAGGGGCACGGGGGCACGGGCGCACAGGGGCACGGGGGGGGCACGGGGGTGCGGCCGCGGGTCGTTCCGCCCGGCACCGACGCCGCTTACCTCGCGCCCTTCCCCCTCACCATCCTCGACGTGGACGACGACCTCGCCGAGACGCTGCGGAGCCTCGGCCTCACCACCCTCAGCCAACTCGCCGCTCTCGACGCCGACGAAGTCGAGGCTCGGTTCGGGCCTGAGGGACTCGCTGCCCACCGCCTGGCCCGCGGCCTCGACTCGCGCGGGCCAACGACGCCCCGCGACGACGTGCTCCCGGCGGTCGAGGTCGAATTCGGCGGCCCCGTCGCCACGGCGGAGCCGCTGCTCTTCGTCCTCAAGGGCGCGCTCGCTTCCCTCGGCGAAACGCTCCACACCAGAGGACTTGCCGCGCGCGAGATCACGCTCACGCTCCACCTCGACGACGGGAGTTCCGCCGTGCGCGCGGTGCGGCCCGCGCGGCCCACCTCACATCCCGACGCGCTGTTCGACCACTGCCGCCTGGCGCTGGAGACGTGGCAGCTGCCGGAGCCCGCCACCGGCCTCGCTCTCTCCACCGCTGTCACCGTGCCGGCTTCTGGTGAGCAGGGCGATCTCCTGGCGCCGCGCTGGGCCGACCCCGCCGCCCTGCTCGCCGCGTTCGAGCGGATCCGCGGCAGCGAGGGCGCCGACGCCGTCGCCAAGCCGGAGACGCGCGACGGGCACCTGCCTGCGGACCAGGGCGCGTGGGTGGGCACGGGGGCACAGGGGCACGGACGCACGGACGCACAGACGCACGGACGCACGGGGGCACGGACGCACGGGGGCACGGACGCACGGACGCACGGAGAGGCAGTGACCGCCGCGCTCCGCCTCCTGTCGGCTCCCACCGCGGTCCATGTGCGGCTCGGACGGTCGGGACTCGCCGCGTTCAAGCACGACGACCGCTGGCACGACGTGGTCGACTGGTGCGGTCCGGAGCGCCTCGCTCCCCGCTGGTGGCGGCACGACGCCGCCGGACCGGGGGGCGAGGCGGCCCGGTCGCGCGACTACTACACGGCGCGCACCGCCGACGGTGCGCTGTGGCTGCTGAGACGGGACGACTCATCACATGAGTGGTTCGTGGAGGGATGGTGGGACTGAGAGACGGAGGGCACAGGCGCACGAGGGCACAGGCGCACGGAAGGCTAGCGGCGAACTTTTCGTTGCAGGCCAAACGTGGCGCGACTGGCCCGGTCCCGCAGGGCCGACAGTCGTTGATGCTCATCGGCCGCCAGATATCCCAACTGGCTCGCCATCTCAAGCAGCGTATCTACCTCGGCGAGCGAACCGAGGCTGATGCTCAGGGCGTGCGCCAATTCCTGTCGCCCGTACCGGGCATAACCCTCAGCGATGTTCGCGGCAGTAGACACAGCCGCACGCTGCAACTGGAGCGACAGCCCGTACCGCTCATTGATCGGAAACCTGCCCGTGGCGCGATAGACCTCGCGCGTGAGCTCCATGCAGTGTTCCCAGGCCGCGAGCTTTCGATGCGTGTTCACGGCGACCATCATGCCTCCACCCTGCGCCGACCCACGTACCATTCCTCGGCGGACGCAGGCCTTTGCGTGCCCCCGTGCGCCCGTGCCCCTGTGCCCTCCGCTTGTGCGTCTGTGCGTCTGTGCGTCCGTGCCCCTGTGCCCCTGTGCGTCCGTGCCCGCTGACTACATCGAGCTGCACTGCCACAGCGGCTTCTCGCTCCTCGACGGCGCATCCAATCCCGAAGCCCTCATCGCGCGCGCCGCCGCGATCGGCATGGGCGCCGTCGCGCTGACCGACCACGATGACCTGGGCGGCGTGGTGCGCTGGGCCGAGGCCGGCAGAGAGCACGGCGTCGAGGCGATCGTGGGACTGGAAATAACAGTGGGCACGGGGGCACAGGGGCACGAGGGCACAGTAGAAAATCTTCCGTGCCCCTGTGCGCCTGTGCGTCTGTGCCCGCCGCTCTCCCATCTCACCCTCCTCGCCATGGACGAAGCCGGCTATCGGAACCTGTCCCGCCTCGTCACGCGCGCCCGCAGCGGGGAGCGAGGCTCACCCGCCGCCACCTGGGACGACGTGGAGCAACACGCCGCTGGTCTCTTCTGCCTCACCGGTTGCCCGTTCGGCGAGGTCCCCCAGCGGCTCGCCCGGGATGACGAGGCCGGCGCGCGCGAGCGGCTCGGCCGGTTCGCCGAGGTCTTCGCCGGCCGCGTCGCCGTCGAGTGCTGGGATCACGCCCTGGCCTCGGAACGCACCGTCGTCCCGAGGCTCATCACGCTCGCCGGCTCGCTCGACCTCCCCTGGCTCGTGACCAACGACGTGCACTACGCCACGCCCCGGGGCCGCCTGGTGCACGACGTGCTGACCTGCCTGCGCCACCAGACGACGCTTGATGCGGCAGGGACCCTCCTCCGGCCCAACGGCGAGTGGTACCTCAAGCGCCCGCAGAAAGTCGCCCACCGCTGGCGACACTATCCCGAGGGCATCGCCGCCACGCGCGCGGTCGCCGAGCAGTGCGCCTTTCGGATGGCGGCCCTGACCCCGACGCTCCCGGCCTTTCCGGCGCCGCCCGGCGTGGGCGCCGACGACCATCTCGCCGCGCTGGTAGCGACGGGAGCGCGCGAGCGGTACGGCGACCGTCTCACCGCACGGCACAAGGCGCAGCTGCGCCACGAGCTGGACGTGATCCGGCGGCTCGGGCTGGCAAGCTACTTCCTCATCGTCTGGGACATCGTGCGGGAAGCGAACCGCCTCGGCGTGCTCGCCCAGGGGCGCGGCTCCGCCGCCAACTCCGCGGTGTGTTATTGCCTCGGCATCACCGCCGTGGATCCCATCGGCATGGAATTGCTGTTCGAGCGCTTTCTCTCAGAGGACCGGCGTGAGGCTCCCGATATCGACATCGACTTCGCGCACAACGACCGCGAGCAGATTCTCCAGTACGTCTACCGCCGCTACGGACGCGACCACGCGGCGATGGTGTGCGAAGCGATCACCTACCGTGGCCGCGCCGCGGTGCGCGACGCCGCCCGGGTACTGGGGTTCTCGGTGCAACAGGCCGAGAAGCTGGCCGACGAAGCGGACCGGGACGGGGCGCGCGAAACCGGCGAAAAGCTGCTCGCCGGCGGAGCAGCGGCCGCCGACCTCGATCCCGGCGACCACCGCGTGCGGATGCTCGCGGAAGTGGTGCGCGGGCTCCACCAGCTCCCGCGCCATCGCTCGATCCACGTCGGCGGCTTCGTCCTCACGGCCGAGCCCCTGGCCGACGTGGTGCCCATCGAGCCGGCGGCGATGCCCGAGCGCACCGTGATCCAGTGGGACAAGGACGACCTCGACCCGGTGCGCCTCATCAAGATCGATCTCCTGGGACTCGGGATACTCACCATGATCCAGGCGGCGATCCGGCTCGTCCGCCTGCACCGCGGCGTCGCGATTGATCTCGCGAAACTGCCGATGACCGATCCCGCGGTGTACGACATGCTGTGCCGCGCCGACACCATCGGCGTCTTCCAGATCGAGTCACGTGCCCAGATGAACACCCTGCCGCGCCTCGCCCCGCGGACCTTCTACGACCTGGTGGTCGAGGTCGCGCTGATCCGCCCGGGCCCCATCCAGGGCGAGATGGTGCACCCGTACCTGCGGCGGCGCGCCGGGCTCGAGCCCGTCAGCTATCCGCACCCGTCGCTCGAGCCGATCCTCGAGCGCACGCTCGGCGTGCCGCTCTTCCAGGAGCAGGGGATGCAGGTGGCCATCGCCGCCGCGGGTTTCACCCCCGGCGAAGCCGACGAGCTGCGCCGCGCGATGGGCCACAAGCGCTCCCACGAGCGGATGGCGAAGATCTGCTCCAAGCTGGTGGACGGCATGGCGAGGAACGGCATCGAGCCCGACGTCGCCCACCGCATCTTCAACCAGATCTCCGCCTTCGCCGACTACGGCTTCCCCGAGAGCCACGCCGCCAGCTTCGCGCTGCTGGTCTACGCCTCCGCCTGGCTCAAGCTCTACTACCCGGCCGAGTTCGCCTGCGCGCTCCTGAACGCGCAGCCGATGGGCTTCTACGCCCCGGGCACCATCGTCGAGGACGCGAAGCGGCACGGGGTCGAGGTGCACGGCGTGGATGTGATGAGAAGTGGATGGGACTGCAGTCTGGAGGACGGAGGGCACGGGGGCACAGGCGCACAGCGGCACGGGCAATCGCCTCCTTCTGTGCCCCCGTGCCCCGGTGCCCCCGTGCCTCCAGCCTCACCCGTGCCCCCGTGCCCCCGTGCCCCCGTGCCCGCTCTCCGGATCGGCCTCCGCTACGTGGCCGGCCTTGGCAGCAAGGCCCGCGAGCGGCTCGAGCCACTGCTGGCAGACGCCCGCCCCGCTTCCCTGGAGGGATGGGTACGCGAGAGCGGCCTCACCGTCGCGCAGCTCCGCTCGCTCGCCGACGCCGGCGCGTTCGAGGGCCTGTGGCCGAATCGCCGCTCGGCGTTGTGGGAGGTCCTGAAGCATGCGCGCGGCGCCGCCGGCCCCCTCGCTCCCGTCGCGCAGGACCGGCGGCCCGCTCCCGTGCCGGGCCTCACGCCGGTCGAGCTCACGGAGGCCGACTACCGCGTCACCGGGCTCTCCCCCGCAGGACACCCGATGCGCCACCTGCGCCACGCCGTGGCCGCGATGGGTGCCATCCCCGCAGCGGAGCTCGAGCGGCGCCGCGACGGGGACTGGGTCACCGTCGCCGGCCTGGTCATCTGTCGCCAGCGGCCCGGCACCGCGAAGGGGTTCTGTTTTGTGACGCTGGAGGATGAGACCGGCCTTGCGAACGTCGTCATCACCCCGAAGCTTTTCGAGGAGCACAAGCGGCTGGTGAGACGCTCGCCGCTCCTGGTGGTGAGCGGTGTGCTGCAGGAGGAGCAGGGGGTGCTCAATATCCGCGGCAAGCAGTTCGCGGCGCCGCGCCCGGGGGCCGGGGCGGCCTTTGTCAGCTCACACGATTTTCACTGAACATAGGACCGCTGGCACGGAGGCACAGACGCACGGGCGCACGGCAAAAAGCACAACGCCCGTGGTCCTGTGTCCCCTACGCGAGCACCGCCGCCAGCGAGATGCCGCGGGTCGCGAAGATCCGGGTGATCGCCTCGCCGACCTTGTTGTTGGGCGTGGACGCGCCCGCGGTGATGCCCACGACGTGCGGACCGGGGGCCAGCCAGCCCGGCACCTCGACTTCCTGCTGCGTGCCCACCGGCTTGTGCCGGATCGTGCCGGCCTCGGGAACGATGCAGTCCGCGTCCTGGATGTGGTACGTCGGCACCCGCTCGGCGCACAGCGCGGCCAGGTGGTTGGTGTTGCTCGAGTTGTAGCCACCCACGACGACGACCAGGTCCACCGAGTCCTTCAGCAGCCGCAACACGGCGTCCTGCCGGTCCTGTGTGGCGGAGCAGATGGTGTCGAAGCTGCGGAAGTGGTCGGCCAGTGTGGCGCCGCCGTAGCGCGCCACCACCGCCCGCCGGATCTCCGCGGCGATCGCCAGCGACTCGCTCGAGAGCATCGTGGTCTGGTTGGCGATGCCCACGCGCACGAGATCCCGCGCCGGGTCGAAGCCCGGCGAGGCGGCAGCGGTGAACCGCCGCCGCAACTCCTCACCGCCGGCCCCCCGCTCGATGAAGTCGCACACCAGCCTGGCCTCCGCCATGTCGCGCACCACCAGATACCGCCCGCCGGAATACTGCGCGACCTGCGATGCGGTAGCCTTGGTCTCCTCGTGCTGGTACTTGCCGTGGATGATGGCGGTGAAGGCGTCCCGGGCGTAGCTCTCGACCCGCTTCCACACGTTGAGCACGGAGCCGCACGTCGTGTCGACCAGGACCGCGCCGGCGGCGCGCAGCCGCTCGAAATCCTCCCGGGTCACGCCGAACGCCGGGAGAATCACGGCGTCGTCGGCCGTGACCGGAGCGAAGTCGAATTCCCCCGCCGCACTCCGCGCGATGATCGCGATCCCCATATCGGCGAGTTTCGCGTTGACGTGCGGATTGTGGATGATCTCGCCCACCAGGAAGATCCGCTTCTCCGGGAACTTGGCGCGCGTCTCGTAGGCGTATTCCACCGCGCGGTCCACGCCGTAGCAGAAGCCGAATTCCTGCGCCAGGCGGACGGTGAGGTCCTGCACGGTGACCGCGTACCCCCGGGCGCGCACCTCGTCCACCACGGCGCTGTGGTAGTCGTCGGTCAGGGCGCCCTGAATCTCGCCCTTGAGGCCGAAACCCTTGCGGAAGTAGGTCTGTTCCACGGAATGAAGCGAATCTAGCCGCGGCGCGGAGGGTTGGGCAGCCCCGTCAAGCGCGCGGTCCGGCGAGCGCCGAGCGCGCGGCGGCGAGCAGCGTCCCGACCGGAATCTCCGCGACCCGCTTCGCCCCGATGGACCGATGCTGCGGCCCGAGCACCGCCCACCCTTCCACCTGCAACTCGAGCCCATAGGCCACCGTGGGCACGCCGACGGCGTCGGCGAGGTGCAACGTGCCGGTGTACTGCGCGATGAACAGGTCGAAGCGACGCTGCAGCGCTGCGAAGACCGCGAGCGGGACCGCCGGGGCGATCGCCAGTTCCGGCACCTGCGCCTTCACGAATTCCGCTTCGGCCCGTTCCTCACCCAAGCCGCACAGCACCACCCGGCACCCGTCCGCGGTGAGCTGCCGCACCAGGGCCACGACGTTCTCCACCGGCCACGCGCGCACCGCATGCCGCTTCGAGCTGCGATGTGGAATCTGGAATCCCACCACCGGGCCGCCACCCGCACCGATCAGCGCGGGTACCAGCTCGGCCGCCCGCCGTTCAGCGTCGGGCGGAACCATGAAGACCGGCCGGATCGCCTCGGGCGGAAAACCCAGCGCCGCCGCGGCGCGACAGTACCGAGTCGTCTGGTGGAAGTCGTCGACGCCGAGGATCAGATTGCAGGACGGGTGGGCGTACGTCACATGCGTCGCCATGCGGATCGGCGCGCCGCTCCATGCCGACACCCAAACGCCAGCCATCGACTCCGCGCGGAGACTCACGGACAGGTCGAAGCGCTGACGCCCGAGCCACCAGGCCAGCTCCGTCCAGCTCCGCGGGTCGCGGCGGAATACCGGTCCCTCCTCGAGGAACGGCAGACCCTGGAGCACGGAGCGATTCTTGGCGCCCGCGATCAGCACCAGCCGCGCGTTCGGCCAGCGGCGATGCAGCGCCAGCAGGAGCGGCGAGCAGCACAGCAGATCGCCGATCCGGTCGGTCCGCGACACCACGATCTGGCGGGGCTGGTACCCCTCCAGGTCGTGCACCGTCCGCGGACGGCGGTCGAGCGGCAGCACCAGCGCCCGCGAGAACGCCGTCTGCAGCGGACGCTTGATGCCCTGGCGGATCCCCTTCAGTCGTCCGGCCATCTCACCTCACAGCCACCAGCGGCGCGGCACGAGTCCCCACTTGCCCAGCCACGCACCGTAGAACCGGAGGCTCAGCAGGGGCGTATCGAGCGGCGGTCGCCGACCGGCTGGTACCGGCCAGTCCATGCCAGCGATACGCCCGCGCATCACGGCCGGGTGAGCGCCACGCCAGCGAAAGGCCAGCTCCACGTTCCCGATGGTTTCGGCTGCGACACTCGCCCAACGTCGCGCCACCTGCGCCTCGTCGTGATACAGCGCTGCCAGCGCCAGCGTCTTCGCCTTCAACTGCGCCGGCGGGCGCACCCAGCCGTAGTGAAAGATCCGGGCCCCGCTGCCACGGATCCGAAGCCTCCGGCCGTCACGCCGGCCGAACCCGGCCGCGTCTCGAACCGACTCGAGCCGCCCGTCGTTGCGGACCAGTCGGCACTGCCTGCGGTACCGAAACGGGTTCACGAAGTCGTACGATCCCTCGAAGTGCAAGAACCGGAAGCTCAGTGCATCCACGTCTTCGTCGTCCTGGTAGCGCGCCAGCGCGGCGCGGACGGCGTCGTAGCCGTCCTCGTGCAGCACCTCGTCCGCCTGGAGGTAGAGCACCCACGGGTACCGGCACCGCTCCAGCGCGATATTGGTTTGCCGCGCCAGCACGCGTCCGCGGCCGGACGGCCCTTCATCCCAGTCGGTCTCGACCATCATCACCCGCGCGTCGCCCACCGCGCCGACCTTGTCCCGTGCCCTCACGTCTCCCCGGTGCGCCACCACCACCACTTCGTCCACCAAGGGCAGAAGCGAGCGGATCGATTCTTCGAGCGGATAATCGAATCCAGCCGAGCTGCGGATGATCGTGCAGCCGGATACGCGCGGTTCAGGCACCGAGGAACATGCTCCAGATCCAGTCCACCGAGCCGTGGGTCAACGCCGCGGCCCACAGCTTGCCGGTCTTCTGGTACACCCACCCGTACGCGAGGCCCGCGAGCGTGGCGAGGATCGCGTAACGCCAGTTGAGGGGCGGCGCGTGCTTCGGAAGGTGCACGAGGCCGAAGACCACCGAGCCGAGGAGCAGCCCGATCCGCGGCGACCAGAGCCGGGAGAACGCTTCCTGGATCGTCCCCCGGAACAGCAGCTCCTCCGGCAGCCCGACGAACACGATCAGCCCGAAGAGCCGCGCCACGCCGTGGGAGAGGCCGATCCAGCGCGACTGGATCGAGAGGAAGCCAAGCCCGAACCCGGCGGGGATCGCCACGACGGCGAGCGCCGCCACGGCTCCGAGCGCGAGGCCGATTTCCCGGCCCGTGAGCCCCACCCCCACGTCGAAGGTCCGGAGCGGCCGGACCACCAGAAAGAGCAACAGCGCCAGGTCGATCCCCACCAAGAAGGCGAGGCTCAAGTGCTGACCGCCCGGTACCCGGATCTGCAACCCACGCTCCCATATGCCGGCGAGCGTACCGAGTGCAACCGCCGCGAGGAGCATCCGCCCCGGAGACAGATCCAGGTCGTCGTGTCGCCGTCCGACCGCGGCGAGCGCGACCGCGACGCACACCGGCCACTGGAGGAAGTTCAGCCAGCGGTGGCTCCCGACCAGGAGCGCCGCGACCATCCCGTAGAGCGCCAGAGCGAACGGGACGTGGATCGCCAGCGACGGGTGCTTCGCGAGACGCACCCTCGCCCAGGTGCGGCACTCCGGCACGAACAGCAACAGCATCGGGACGGCAGCCAGCCAGTTGAAGGCCAGCCACGGCCATCGCGCGTCACCGTCCGCCCCCAAGAGCGCGAGCGCCAGCAGCGTGACGCACGCGAGGATCCATCCTGCCGCGCTGTCACGGTTCCTCACGCCACCCTCCACGTCTTGGCGTACCGAAGCCAGGCGCTGTAGGCCGACATCGTGGCGAAGATCACGCCGGCGGTGCCATCCAGCAGGCCCAGCCGCAGGACCAGCCGCGCGAACACCTCCCACGGCAGGCGGAGCCACATCCAGGCGCGGTACCGCACGCCGCGCTCGGCCTTCAGTGAAGCCTGGATGTCCGTGTAGCGGTTCATCTTCTCCACGTGCTCCGCCAAGGTGCGGTAGGCATGGTGTTCGAGCGACGAGCGCAGCCGTGCCGTCCGACCCTGCACCTCGACGTGCTCGTGGACCCGATCAGGAGAGAACCGGGCCGGCGATCGCCGGAACAGACGCAGCACCCAGTCGTTGCCCATCCCCCCGAAGCGCAGGCGGCGGCCGACGAAGAACACGTCCCGCCGCACGAGGGAGCCATTGGGTTCTCCCTC
>Ga0209777_10001082_pt1 | contig 41279 bp, 35 predicted proteins | sample FrelakmetHBP12HB_FD_187147 | JGI IMG/M metagenome (GOLD analysis project Ga0209777, IMG submission 187147) | Freshwater lake sediment microbial communities from the University of Notre Dame, USA, for methane emissions studies -HBP12 HB (SPAdes)... | ecosystem: Environmental > Aquatic >...
AGGGGGAACTTTTTCTTGACGCAATCCGTCATTGCCTGTGCGCAAAGCGCCAATCGTGTCAAGGTTCAAAGAGCATAACGCATTGTTTTTTAAGAATAAAACAGGCTTTTTACTGTACAAAAAGTCAGAAGACCTATTTTTTCCAGCTCCCGTGAAATTATCAAATTGACACCTTTAACATCTTATCTTATAAACTTGCAGTTACGCGTAACCTTGGTAAGTTTAAGCACGTTGCGGTGCATGCTTCCTGTTGTATAGTTGTATGAAATCCTGCGGAAGCACGCAGCTTCCGCTTAGCGCTTCCAGGCAGGTCTCAATTATAATAAAGAGAGCATAGATGCTGCTTGATCAGGAACGACAGCAGATAGTAGCGTACGGCAAACGTCTCATTACCCATGGCCTTACCCGGGGTACGGGCGGAAACCTGAGCGTTTTCAACCGTGCAAGCGGCTTTGCCGCCGTTAGCCCGAGCGGGCTTGACTATTTCGAGACGCTACCTGAAGATGTGCCGGTTGTTGATCTGTCGGGCCATGCTGTTGATGGCAGGCGCAAGCCCACAAGCGAGCTGCCCTTCCATCTGGTGCTGTACAGCGGACGCGATGATATCGGCGCAGTCGTGCACACACATTCGGTGCACGCCACAGCGCTTGCCTGCCTTGGCCTTGAGCTGCCGCCGGTGCACTACCTGGTCGGCTTTGCCGGCAGCAATGTGCGCTGCGCCCGCTATGCAACCATCGGCACCGACGAACTTGCTCGCAATGCCTTTGAAGCGATGGAGGGCCGCAAGGCGGCGCTGCTGGCCAATCACGGCCTGATCGCAGGCGGCGCCGACCTGCAGGAGGCGTTTATGATCGCCGAGACCGTGGAGTTTTGCGCTGAAATCTACTGCCGGTGCAGGGCCCTGGGGCACCCGGTTGTGCTGAGCGATGCCGAGATGGCGGTGGTAATTGAAAAATTTAAAACCTACGGGAAACAGTAGCCTTCAAAGAGGGGAGAACAATTAGTGTCTGAGCATATACTGGGTGTATGGGACGGCCATGATTCTGGCGCTGCGCTGGTTAAGGGTGACACGGTTCTTGCCGCTATCAATGAAGAGCGCCTGACCCGGCGCAAGCTTGAAATAAAATTTCCCGAGCGATCGATACAGGCCTGCCTGCGCATGGCAGGCCTAGCTCCTGCCGACATTACAACCATTGCCGTCTCAACGGCAGATTTTGCAAAAACCCTTGCGCGCCTTGTTCCCTCTACCAAGGAAGAGTATTACCTGATCAGGCGTCGCAAAAAAGCGCCGGGGCTTCTGTCCACAATAAAAAAACGCGCAAAGTATCGCATTACCGAGATCGGCCCCAGCGCCCTTACCCGCGCCCTGAGCATGCGCTGCATCAACGCCGAGCTGGCCCGCCTGGGCTTTAGCGGGCACAGGATGCTGCTTGTCGATCATCATCTCTGCCATGCAGCTTCGGCAGCCTACTGGAGCGGTTTTGACCCGTGCCTGATTCTGACAGTTGACGGTATCGGGGATGGCCTTTCCGGCACGGTCAGCAGGCTTGAAAACGGCCGGATGATCCGCCTGGCTGACATATCTGGCAGGGATTCCCTGGGGATTTTTTTTGAGCATGTGACCAATCTCATGAACATGCGCGAGCTGGAGGATGAAGGCAAGGTCATGGCCATAGCCAACTATGCCTACCCGATTCCCGATGCGGAGAATCCCATGCTTGATCTTATCACCATTGACGGCATGCAGGTTCGCAGCCGGCACGCTACGCTGCGCATGTACAGCGAGCTTAAGAAACTTTTATGGAAATATCCGTCGGAGCAGTTTGCGTATATGGCGCAGCGCACCCTTGAGGTGAAGGTGTGTGAGCTGGCCCGCAACTGCCTGCGCCAGACGGGCATGCGACGGCTGGCCCTTGCCGGCGGTGTTTTTTCCAATATCAAGCTCAACATGCAGATACGCCTGCTGCCTGAGGTTGAGGCCTGCTGCGTATTTCCCCACATGGGCGACGGCGGGCTGGCCCTCGGCGCGGCATTTCAGGCCAACAACGAGCTGAACGGCGTTTCGTCCTACAATGCCCCAGACGTGTACTGGGGCCCGTCCTACACGGATGATGAAATCCTTGATGCCATCAGGCAGAGCGGCAATTCCTGGAGCCGCCATGACGATATCGCGCAGACCGCGGCCAGCCTTATCGCAGAGGGCAATATCGTGTTCTGGGTTCAGGGCGGTATGGAATACGGGCCCCGGGCCCTGGGGCGGCGCAGCATATTGGCCCTTCCCAATTCAACCCGCATCAAAGACCTTTTGAATCTGCGGCTCAAGATGCGTGTGTGGTATCAGCCGTTCTGCCCGTCAATGCTTGTCGAAGAAGCTGCGGAGGTTCTAGAAAATAATGACGGCCTTATCAACCGCTTCATGACCATGGGCTATATGGTGAAGCAGGAGCGCAGGCGGGATATGGAAGGGGTCATCGGCATCGACGGCAGCTGCCGGCCGCAGTTCGTAACCGATAATGAGCCATTGTTCCGGCGGCTTTTGCAGGAGCTGAAAAAACTTACCGGCACGGGGGTCGTACTCAACACGAGCTTTAACGTACATGGCGATCCGCTGGTGTGCTCGCCGCAGGACGCCCTCGGCACGCTGAAAAAGACCGGCAATGACTATTTGGTCATGGGCAACTACCTGGTGAAGCGGGTTTGATACGCGCTGATTTCAACGCGCAGCCATAAATACGTGTATGTGACTAAAGGAGGAACGGGTTGATATGCTCAAGAAAAACTTTCTTTTTATTGTAAGCGGGCTGCTGCTTCTTGCTGACTGCATAGCCCTGTATGCGTGGTGCTCATCCTATTCGGCTTGGACGCTGCGGGAGCACCTGAAAGTAGTTTCTCCGCTGATTCTGGAAATAACCTTCGGCCTCATCGTCGTGACGGCAGGCATTGCAACCGCCTGCGGCCTGCTGAATGGCGGCTTCAAGCGCCACATGCAGCTGTTTGAAAGAAAGGTCTGGCTGCAGCTTGCGTGCATCATAGCCGCCGGATTTGTACTTGTCTATTTTGTGGTGCCGCGCGAGCACCGGATTTTTTACGACGAGGATATTTATGTCAATATCGGCCAGAATATCGCCATGACCAAGGGCGATAACAGCGGCACAGAAACCGGCGTGGGGCACCTGCTGGGCACCTTTGCCCAGCGCATCATCGGCCAGACCGGCATGTGCAATGACGGCGTCAATGAATATGGCGACTACAAATGCCTTCGCCTTGAGTACAATAAGGAGCCAAATGGCTGGCCCTATGTGCTGAGCATTGTTTTCCGCCTGTTCGGCGTCAGCGAAGAAGCAGCTTTTTTCACCACCAATGTCCTGTTTCTTGCAGCGATACTTGCAGTTTTTTTCAGTGGCTGGCTGCTGTTCCATGACAAGCGGGCAGCACTGTTTTCAGCCCTAGCTTTTGCGCTTACACCGCAGGTGCTCATCTGGTGCAATACCGTGGCTGTTGAGCCCAGCGCCGCATGCATGGCGGCTTTTGCCGTCTTGTCTGCGCTGTATTATCTGCGGGCAGGATCTGCGGTCGCCCTGTATTTTTTTATATTCGTGACGGCTTTTGCCGTTCAGTTCAGGCCGGAATCGGCCATGATTTGCGCCGTTGCAGGCGCCCTTATCCTCGGCCTGAAGCCGGCGGAGCTGAAGCAGGGAAGACTGTGGCTTGCTGTGGCCGTTTTTTTCGCCCTTATGATACCGCATCTGACGCATATGTATTCGGTGAAGGATTTCGACTGGGGCGGCTCAGGGCCGAAGTTTGCATGGAAATATTTCTGGGGCGGCAACTTCAGGATTAATTCGCTGTTTTACTTTATGAACATGCGCTTTCCGCTTATTTTTACCGTGCTGTTTTTTCTGGGGCTGGCCATGAAATCGCCCACTGCAGGAACGCTGCAGTGGCGGGAGAAATCAGGAATACTAGTATGGTTTCTGCTGTTCTGGGGCATTTTCTGTTTTTTTTATGCGGGCAGCTATAACTATGGGGCCGATGTGCGCTTTTCGCTTCTTTCAGCCGCGCCGATAGCACTTCTTGCCGGCAATGGCGCTGCATGCCTGACGGCCTGGCTGGGCAGGCGATTCGGCAAAGTTTTTTCCTGCGTCACGATAGTTCTGATTATCATCAATTTTCTCTCGTTCATGCCCTATATTCGAGCAATTACCCAGGAGGCGTGGGCAGCGCGCGCCGACCATCACTATGCCGAAAAAATGGCCAAGCTGCTACCTCCGGATTCTATCGTGCTGACGCATAACCCCAATATGTTTCTTGTCTGGGGTCATAATTCCGCACAGGGGTCCCTTGCAACCGAGCAGAAATCTTATTTTGGCGATTTCTTCAGCCGCTTTAAAGGTGGCGTGTATTTTCATTATAATTTCTGGTGCAATGTCGACGATCCGCTGCAGCAGTCGTTCTGCAATAATCTGCTGTCCTGGTACAAATCAACGCTGATTGTCCAGTACCAGGAGAAAAATTACCGGTATGCGCTCTACAAGATAGAGAAGAAATAGCATAAGGCGGGAAGAGAAAGAAAAAGCCGGGCGATGTGCCCGGCTTTTTTTATGCGGTTACTTTGCATGCTGTGTCTGAAACTGCTCGAAAGCGTGCAGGATGATTGATGCGGCTTCGTCGATGCCGATGCGGTCCATGCAAATACCAATATCGAATTCGTCCTTATAGTATTTGACATTGATCCTGCGGGCAAGTTCCTTCATGAACCCATCGCTTTGTCGGTCGGCATCCTTGATTTTTTCCTCAGCATCCCTTTTGTCCAGCCCGTCATAGGTCATCAGGTTTTTTATGCGGGTTTCCGTCGAGGCTTTAATGCTAACGCGAAACGCTGCGGGAAGCAGCAGGTTGACGCCCCGTCCCACAAAAATTGCATCATTCTGGGCTATGGTGAGCAGTGCTTTCGGCAGCAGGTGATGATATGTGTGTGTTGGTATCTGTCCGAAGAAGTCGCCGATAATCGAATCGATGACGCCTTGTGTTCTTTCATCAAGGGCCTTAAACATGCGCGCCTGATAGTTGCCGCCTGACTGACCCGCAAGGACGTCAAGAATTTCGCGGCCCCATACCATGCAGCCGAGTTTCTCGCCGATTTTGTCTGCGATCATGCGTCCGCCTGTGCCGACTTGCCGTGATATAGTGATAAGCTTTTTAGGCCCTTTGGGAGCGGGCTTTATCTTTTGCTGCTGTGCGTCGGATTCATATTTTGCCACCGCCTGTTCAATGTATTTACTGGGGATTTCAATGTCCATCTGTTGTTCCTCACTTGCCGATGTGGTGGTTAACCGAGTGTACCCATTTGTCTTATGATTTTTTCATAGAAACATAGCATATTTGTCAGCATGGGAAAACAAAAAAGTGGCTGAAGCCGGTTGCCGGCACTGGCGGGCTTGTCTGAATGCGTCGCATTGCATATGGAAGCTTGCGGGAAGCTGTGTTATAGTCCTTGCCTATGAAAAAGCCAGCTGCCCATCACCAGACCCGGGATATGACCGCTCTCCCCGGCCTTTTTATAGCTGCTCTTTTTATCGGAACACGCGTACTGTTTCACGCCCTGGGCGGCAGCTTTATGGCAAAACCTCTTGGTTTTGCCATGCAGTATCTTGATCCGCAGCTGCTGCAGCACGACCTGCTCCGGAGCCTTTTTTACCAGCACAGCCAGCCGCCGCTGTTTAATTTTTTTCTCGGGGTCGTATTAAAGCTGTCTGCCGACCCGGCTCTGACCTATGCCCTTCTGTTTCAGATGGCAGGGCTTGCGGCGCTGCTTGCCCTGTACGGTCTTTTGCGGCAGGTGCGGCTCGGGCCTAAAGTTGCCTGTATCGTTACCATTATTTTTATGCTCAACCCCACGGTAATTCTCTACGAGCACCTACTTTATTATACCTATATCGAGGGAGTGCTGATACTGCTTGCGGCATATTGTCTCAGCCGCTGGGCACGGAAAGGCCGCGCCCGGTGGGCCGCTGCCTGCTGGCTGGCGCTTGGGTGCCTGGGCGGCATACGCTCCCTGTTTCACCCGGTTTTTTTTGTCGGCCTGTCCGCAGTGCTGGGGATGTATTATATAAAAATGAGGCAGCCCCGGCAGGCATTTGTTTTTTGTGCGGCATCACTTCTGGCCATTGCACCGCTCGGGCTTCTGTGCGCGAAAAATTATGCTGTTTACGGCTTTTGGGGTAATTCATCATGGGACGGCATCAGCCTGTGGACCAAGGCATGCGGCTACGGGCCTGACGAGCTCGAGCAGCTGCACCGAAGGGGCGTCATAAGCACGCTTGCCCTTGATGCCGGGCTCGATCCGTTCAGGGGCCTTGACGAATACGCCAACGGAGAAAAGTTCATGGGGATTTCCTGCCATCACCCCGCCGACTGCGCGGCTTTCAAGTCAAGCGGAAAGCCCAATTATAACCATATCGGCTATTTTGAAATATCGCGGCAGCTGTGGAAGGATGCCGTGGCGGTTATACGGGACGACCCGGCGCGGTTTGCCTTTCAGACCCTCGGGTCCTACAGCCTGACGCTGTGGTATGCCTCAGACTCGGTGCATGCCCTTTTTAAAAACAATATGGAAATACTTGAGCCCCTTGAATCGGCATACCGCTATCTCTATTTCGGATTTCTGGGTGTGCAGAACCGCCATTCCGACGCGCGAGTCTGGCTGCGCGCGGCCAGCATCAGCCTGCTGTTTCTGGTTTTTTACGCTGCTGCGCTTGCGCGGGTTTTTCGTGACAGGGACGCGGCTCTTGCAGTTGTCTTCCTCTTTTGCATTTTCATGCACGCCTACACAATCGCTGTTTCGTCGATCATGGAATTCGGCGAGAACAATCGCTTCCGCTATCCTGTCGATGGGATTTTTCTGGTCCTGATGGCGGGAAATATCAGGGCATTTCTGGGGCACCTCAAGAGGGTCTGGCCAACGCACAGTTTGTAGGGTGGGTGCAACCCACCATCAATGGTTTAAATAATAATCGGTGGGTTCCGCTTCGCTGCACCCACCCTACGGCTACTGAAATTCCGTCCTGTATGCTATATACAATAAGAAAAACAAGTCCGTATTTGGAAAATTTTTTTGCTGCAAAAACCTCTGCGTAAACAGTGCAAAGAAAGGGATGTGGTATGAAAAAAACAATGCTGCTTTTGTTTGTTTTTGCCTGCCTGGGTTTTATGACCGCCTGCTCCACGCATTCACACCACTCCCCTTTTGACCAGCTGAACAAGGAGCTTAAACATGCGGGGATTTCAAAAAAAGACCTGAAGGCAGTCAACAAAGAGCTGGACAACCTGCTCGGGAAGGGCGGCAGGCCGGAGGATATAGCCTGGATTGTCAAGGGTATGTCAAAGAACGGCATGTCAGGAAACAACATGGTTGACACAATAAAAATGTGGTCGGACGTCATAAATGCAGGCGGCAGCCATAAAAAAACCAATGATCTTTTTTACTCTACGTTCGGCCATGGCAAAAAACACGGGCTGCAAGGCGATGATTTTGCCGCGCTCCTGCAAAATGCGCTTCGGCAAAACAGGCTCCCCATGGAGGGCGGGGGCTCACATGCCGATTTGAATGACCTGATCTCCATGCTGGAGCGCAGCGGCCTGTCGCAGAAAGATCTTAAAGGGATAGAAAAACAGCTGGGCAATATGCTGAAGCATGGCGGTAACAAGGATATGATAAGCACCCTGCTGCAGGACATGTCTCGAAACGGCCTGACCGGCACCGCTCTCACGGATTCGGTCGACGCCTGGCATAAACAGGCGACCGCAGGCATGGGCCATCAGCGATCCCATAGCGTCATTGAGCAGGTGCTTGAAGAGGCCAGGGAAAAGGGGATAAAGGATGAGCAGCTCGCGGCGATGATTCAGGATGCTTTGCGGCAGCAGCACTAGAGTTTTCAACATTTTTTTGTAGGGTGGGTGCAACCCACCATCAATGGTGGAAAAAATAATCGGTGGGTTCCGCTTCGCTGCACCCACCCTACGGCTTGATCTGAAAGTTTGTTATACGATGTGATTTTTTCTATACCGGACAATTCCATATTACCAAACGTATCCTGTAATAAATTTACCGCGATGTTACAGTGAAGAGACTATCACGAAATGTTGACTTATTACAAAAAAGGCCCAACCACCATATCTTGTGGCTAGGCCTTTTTATTGCTCAGTTTCAGTTTTGCTTCTTCCCCACCATAGGCGCAATTACTTCAAGTATCCTACGTGCAGTTGCCCGCAGAGCAGGGCTGCGATCAAGGGCTTTATTGATGCTGTCGGCATTGTTATAATAAATCTCTATAACCTTTCGGCCAACCGCGCTTTGGGCAAGGGTGCTGTCTCGAAACGTGCGCAGATTTTCAAGTTTCGGATTATCACTTCCCAAAACCCGCATTGACGGGCAGGGATTGCCGCCACACTGTCCCCCGCGCACCGCGCGAACATAGTTTTGGTTAGTTTTAAAAAGGTAGTAGACTACGCCGTGGTCGAAGTTTACGCCCCACGCGCGGTCTGAACCGAGCGCGTAGGGCGTCGACGTCCAGTATTGGTACGTCACCGTGTCTGGAAAATATGTGGTACTGATTGACGGATTGTAGCTGGTATAATCAACCAAAGACTGCAGCTCATTCCTGGTTGGAAGCCGCCAGTCGCTCTTTCCCCCAAGGGTCAGGTTTTCGCAATAGGCCTTTGCCTGCTCCCAGGTATAGGTTGTCACACCGGTTGACTTTTCCCACATGAGGCTCGTGCCGGTATCGGTTATTGTACCGTCGCCATTATCGACATAGCCCGCAAAGGCATACCCGGACCAAAACACAACCGCCATACATAAACAAAATAGGCTTTTCATCATGTGATTTTCCTCCTTAAATCTACATTGTAATCAAACGGGCGAGGGGGGGGGCAGACTACAGGGCTCAATTTAAATACCCTGACCACTGAAACCCGATCCCCAGCCCCTGCAAGCCGCAATGACCAAATTGTCAAATTATCAATCACTGTCCGGAACGCACCGCGCGAACACAATAGTGGGTACTCTTACTGTGGCTGCGCACGACGCCGAAGTCGAAGCCCACGAGCCACGCGTCGCTAGTATTGCTTGCATTGGTAGTAGACGACCAATAACCGGACGCCACCGTGTTCGGAAAATAGGCTGCATTGATAGTGGGTCCGGGTTGGGGGATACTGCTATCAACAAGAGATGTTAGTTCTCTTACTGTGGGCACATACCAGTCGGTATAGCCGCCAAGGGTGAGATTCTTGCAGTAAACACCAGCCTCATCCAAGGTATAATTGCCCGGGGCTATATCCTTCTGCCACATAAGGCCGGTAACATTGTCCTTGATAATGCCGTTGCCAAGGTCGGTGTAGGAATGGGGGTTGCAGGCTGGCTCGCTCGAGACCCCCGTATCGGGCACAGGGCCTGCAAAGGCAACACTGGTGCACACTAGCATGGCATAGGATACGGCAAGGAGTAACTTCAGCCATTTTCGTTTCTTCATCATTTCCTCCATATGTTAATGAGTGTTTTAGGTTCAAAAAAAATCTATTTTTGTTTTTTGTTACGGCCAGCCGCGAGGGACTCCTTCGAGGTAGAAATCAAAAAACAAAAAAGGCATGCCCTGTGTTGGACATGCCTTGGTTAGTGCGATAATCTGTAGTGAATGCGAATGAATTTAAAAGATGGATATGGCTCCTGGCGGTACTAGTGAATGACATTCTTTCCCCCCTTCTTTGCACTGTACTACAAGCTTTAACACGATAACAATCTGGCTGTCAAATTTATAGTTGCCAAGGGATAGGGAAGTTAGGTGTGATTCCTGACGTTGAACACTATTACTCTATCTTGCACCAGTTCCTTACCCGCCTAAAACTCAACATTACGGCTCTGAATGTAGACTAAGGACTATTCCTGAATTTTTCAACATTATCAGAAGAAGTGTTTGAGCTGTCAGATTAAATTAGCACTCATTTTTGCAAGATAGGATTGCGTGCGGGCTACTATACTTTAGGTTTATTGTTTTATTGCTCGATCGTGTGGTCAATGGGCTTGCCGGTGCGGTAGGACACGCTTTTCATGGTGGCTACAATGGTGCGCTTTCCGTTCTGCTCCATGTACACTTTGAATATGTAGGAGGCAGTGCGGCGTGACACAGACAGCTTTTCCCCCTCGACAACAAGAACACTTTCCGGTTCAGGGCTTGCGTGGTAGGTGATGGAGCAGTCAAGGGCAACGGCAAGATTATTGCTATTGTTGCCGAGCACCGAAAAAGCGGCATCGGCAAGGGAATAGATGACTCCGCCGTGCACTCTGGCGAACCAGTTGAGCATGTCATCGCGCAACTGCATGTGCATGCGGATGGTGTCATGCGTGAGGTCGTCAAGCACTATGCCCAGGTGCCGGGCGTAGGTGTCATGGGCAAAGCGCTGCCGTGCAATGTCGAGGTGCTCGTGCATAAGAACAATCAGCTTTTTTCTTTTTTCCCTTCGCGCGCTTTCATGAGCGCCGCTCCCAGGCTACCCATCGATGCCTGTTTTTGAGCTGGCTTCTTTTCCATATACGTTTTAAAATCCTCCTCCTGCTGCTCCTGTGGCGATGCGGCCGCAAGGCCGAGCGAGATGCGCTTATTTTCAATATCGACCTTCAGTACGCGCACCTCGACTGATTGGCCTTCGGCGAGAACTTCGCGCGGGTGGTTGATGCGCTTGCCCTGGCCGAGCTGGGAAATGTGTATAAGCCCGTCGAGGCCCGGGGCAAGGGTCACAAAAGCGCCGAACGGGGCAAGGCGCGCAACCGTGCCGGTATGGCAGGATTCTTCCGGAAACCGGGTGTGCTCCTGCATCCAGGGGTCGGGCAGGGTGGCCTTGAGGCTGAAGGAGATTTTGTTTTTCTCCCAGTCAAGGTCAAGAATTTTAACCTCGACCTTCTGACCAGGCAGAAGCACGCGGCTGAGGTCGTCAACCCTGCTCCACCCAACTTCTGAAATGGGCAGCAGCCCCTCGATGCCGCCGATGTCGATAAATGCGCCAAAGGGCCTGAGGGATGTGACCGTACCTTTGACGATCATATCTTTTTTTAGCGTCTTTTTCAGCTCCTGCCTGAGCTGCTCCCGCTCTTCCTCAAGTATTTTCCTGTTTGACAGCACCAGCGTGCGTCCATTGTCGCGGTACTCGGTTATTTTGAAGAGCAGTTTTTTTGCGATAAACTCCTGAGGATCTTCAGTGCGGCGAAGACCCATCTGGGAGTAGGGGCAGAAGCCGCGAATGGAGCCCGCTATCTTAATTTCATAGCCGCCTTTAATTTCCTTCACCGCACTACCCTCAAGGGGAATGCCGCTGCGAAAGGCGTCTTCAAGATGCTGATTGACGGCAGGGCCGCCGCGCACCTTGGTGGTAAAAAGCTTTTCATTGTTTGCCGATGACAGGAAATATGCGCTGACAGTATCGCCCTCTGCAGCGGTGAGGTTGCCGTCCGGGTCAAGCAGCTCTTTTCTGTCAAGATAGCCTTCGCTTTTGCCGCCAAGATCCAGAAATACCCATTCATCTGTTATCTTCACGATGACCGCCTCAACCTTCTGCCCAGGCTCCAGGCGTGCGGGTTTTTTAAAGCTTTGCTCGAACAGCTCTGCAAAGCTCATGTCGCCAGTTTCTTTTTTGGTTTCTTCTTCGTTCATAGCTTTTCTTCAGCGAGGATTAAAAGGTTTCAGCATCGCTGCCGTCGCGAAAAATGTCTATGATCCTTATGAGCTGGTCAGGCTCATACCATTTTTCAAACAGATGGGCGATGTGGTTGCGGTACTGCGACAGGACATCCGGCCGCATGGCCCGGTAGTTTTTTTTGCCTTCATCGTAGATCAGGAGCCGCCGCTTCTGGTGCAGATCGAAATGATCATAGGCGGAGTGAATGATCTGCTGCGCCGAGAGTTTTTCAACATAGCGCAGATCGGCTCCGATTTTTTTGAGTTCGGTGACGGTTTTTTCCACTCGCCTGACAAGCTCCGCGTTAGACAAAACGGTTTTGTCATGAAAGGCGTAGCCGACGATTTGTGTGGAAAAAACGGTCTGGAGCAGGCCGACTTTTTTCCGTATGTCGTCATGGAGCCGTATTTTGAAATCCATGCTTTTGCGCAGAGGCTCCGGGTCGCCGAACTTGATTACGACGCGCCCTTTCCGGCGCTGATATATCCAGTGCGTGTAGTTGAAGAAATAGTCGGCAAGGTAGACAAAGCGTTTCATGATCCTGTTGGATTTCATTTTTTCAAGCGTTCTGAAGGACTGGTCCTCGACGACACGCTCGTAGGAGGCATTGACGGGAACGATCTGCAGCCTGCGCTCGGTTTTTTTGTTGATGTCGCGCAGCAGCTTGAAGATGAGGGGTGTGAATTCCAGAAGTTTGCCTGAATAGCTTCTGCCGTATTTGACTTTTTTTTCCGGCAGCTTCAGGTATTCGGGGAATATGAGAATGTCGCGCCCCTCAACATCAATAAGATGTTTCATGTAGGCAACATAGATGTCTTTTCCAAGGGGGCCCTCAATAGTGACGGGCTGGCGCCGCTTGAGGCCGATTATGGGGAAGAGTTTCTTGAACAGGGGGTCATTCCAGAATCGGTCGAGAGTTTTATAGATGCTGTTGGCAAGCCAGTGTTCGGAAAATATTATAGCCTGATCACGAAAGACCTTGAAAGCGCCATGATGCCTGAGCAGCGGATCAAGCGGGCCGATAAAAAGATTGTCTCCGGCCTGCACCGCCGCCATCATGCCTGCGCCAACCAGTGTTCGCTGAATTTCCTGCCAGTCAAATTCGCTCAGGTGCCGGGCAATATAGATGTTGATAGTTTTGGTGCCATGGGCGGCTTCGGCCCGTCTCTGTTGTATGAGTGCATCAAGACCGATCAACTCAACGCTGGAAAAAAGCCTTCGGGAAATAAAACTGGTCAGGGCATATTCGAGCCGGTAGCTTTTGTTTTTCAGGCGATGATCAATGTATTTAAAATACGTATCGATTTTAACTTCCATGGCCGTCATGCCGTGCGTGTTAGCAGTCGTATAAAAAGACGGGGCCGCATCTGCGGCCCTATTATAGGTAAAAGTATATCATGGATTCCTTGATAGCAAGCATAATTTACAGCTGCATTGGCAGCACATTTTTTGGAGCGCAATCAGGAACGGGGGTTTGCTGTTGTCGCAGACCCCGGCACGTGGTATACAAAGGCATGATTTCATTCATGAAGAAATCCTTGGAGCAGATAAATGACGAGGTGAAGAGCGGCGGCAGCGTGGTTGTGACGGCTGCTCCCGACCCGCTGCCCGTACCTGCAGCACACGCTGAGGTCGACGCGGTTACAACCGCCACTTTTGCAAAAAATATGTATCTCCCGCCTATGCCGGTCATGTTTCCGCCACAGCAGAAAAAATGATTACATGCGGGCACCCCGTGCACGGACGGGCTGCCTGCCCGGCCTGTGACGGCTTGCGGATACAGGCAGCAGATTATTTATCAAGAGGCAGGCATGCAGAAGACCAGCACAGATCTTTTCGCGCAGGCGCAACAGTTTATTCCCGGGGGCGTCAATTCGCCGGTGCGGGCATTCCGTTCCGTCGGCCTTGACCCGCGGTATATAGACCGCGCACGGGGCAGCCGCCTTTTAGATGTCGACGGCAGAGAGTATATTGATTTTGTCTGCTCTTGGGGTGCCCTGATCGCCGGCCATGCCCACCCGCAGGTGGTGGAAGCAATAAAGGCGGCGGCAGAGCGGGGCACCAGTTTCGGGGCCTGCTGCGAGCTTGAAGTGCGTATGGCGGAGATGCTGGCAGGTATGGTGCCGGGCATTGAAAAAGTGCGCATGGTCAGCTCCGGCACCGAGGCGACCATGAGCGCCGTGCGCCTTGCCCGTGCCTATACGTCGCGGGAGAAGATAATCAAATTTTCGGGCTGCTACCATGGCCATGCCGACGGTTTTTTAAGCAAAGCCGGCTCCGGCGCCATGACCTACGGCATACCCGGCACGCCCGGCGTCACCCGGGCCGCTGCAGCCGATACCCTCGTTGCCGCATACAATAACCCTGATGATGTCCGGCGCCTGGTGTCTGATAATCTCGATCAGGTTGCAGCCGTCATTGTCGAACCCGTGGCAGGCAATATGGGTGTTGTTCTGCCGGCAGAGGACTTTTTGCAGGGGCTCCGTAGCCTGTGCGACCGGCACGGCATCGTGCTTATATTTGATGAGATTATAACGGGCTTCCGGCTTGGCCCCGGCGGAGCGCAGAAGCGCTTCGGCATCATGCCCGATCTGACCACCCTCGGGAAGATAATCGGCGGCGGACTGCCGGCGGCTGCTTTCGGCGGCAAAAGTGACATCATGGACATGCTGGCCCCTGTGGGTCCCGTGTACCAGGCCGGCACGCTTTCCGGAAACCCGCTGGCCTTGAGCGCCGGGCTTGCCACGCTCGAACTCGTGCGGGAGCCGGGGTTTTACCAGCGGCTTGATGCGCGAGCTGACATATTCTTTAAGGAATTGTTGAACATCGGCAAAGAAACTGGTATTTCTGCCGTCCTGAACAGCATGGCATCCATGGGCTGCCTGTTTTTTGCTCCAGGCCCGGTATGCGACTACGGCACCGCGGTGCTGGCCGATACAGCCCGCTATGCCGTCTATTTCAAGGCAATGCTCGATCGCGGCATTTATCTTGCCCCATCACAGTTTGAAGCCATGTTCGTTTCTGCCGTCCACAGCGATGAAGACCTTTCAAAAACGCTGGAAGCGCACCGAGAGGCGCTTCGGGGGCTGTCATGACGCTGGATGAGCGGATCGAGAAGTTTTTTTAGTCAGAAGTCTTTGCAGTGGTCGGTGCGGCGACAAACCGCGACAAGTACGGCAACAAGGTGCTTCGGTGCTACATGCAGCATGGCAGGCGGGTCTATCCCTTTAACCCCCGCGCTGGTGAAATTGAGGGCCTTGCCTGTGCTGCAGCCGTTAAAGACCTTCCCGATACGGTCAAAAGCATTTCCTTCATTACGCCGCCGCCGGTCACCGAGCAGGTCGTAAAAGAGGCCATTGCCAAAGGGATTGAAAATATCTGGCTGCAGCCGGGCGCCGGCAGCCCCGCAGCGATTGCCGACTGCAGGAAGGCAGGCATTAATGTCATAGGCGACGGGAGCTGTGTGCTGGTGCATATGGGTTTTGACAATCACAGGGTTAATACTTAAAGAGGATTATTAATTATGAAGATTTATTTATCTGTAATTACATTATTTTTATTTACATCTGTTCAGTCTGCTGATGCCATAGAAAAAGCAGTAAAATTATATATTCCCGCCTGCACAAGCTCTCTTGTCAATGCTGTTGTCGTCGGTATTCTTGAAGATGTGCCGGGGGTGCGGCATGCCCGGGTCAATGGCATGGATTCGGCAGCGACGGTGTTTTTCGACAATGCGACGACCAGCATTGCCGAGATGCGCAAGGCCCTGGGCAAGGCAAACATTGCTGTCGATGGGGAGCCGGTGCCGCTTGACGCGCAGGGGCGCAACAGTGTCAGGCAGTAATGGCGGAGCAACATGTCAACAATTAGGTGCTATTTTGACCGCTGATACCGCCCATAAGCGCCTTCATGGAGTTTAGATTTTATTCGGTTTTTCAGCCCCGAATGTTTTCATATGCCACAAGTAGAGAAGCTGTTTAATGCCCCGAAAGATTTCCAAAGGCGGAATTTTTGATGCTCCTGAATTGCGCTCATGAAAATGAATCGGTATTTCGGCAATATTGAATTTTGCCAAATGCGCACGAACTACCATGGTTAAAAAAAAGGAATAGCCGCACACATCGATGGTGGAAAAGTCGATTTTTTTTAAACTTTTCACATTAAAGGCACGCAAAGAAGTCGTGAATTCATAAAGTTTGATTCCCAGTAATTGGCGAGCTACATAGTTGCCCAATAGGCTCAGGTACTTTCGATAGCCTTTATAATCACATGATCCACCCGGAGCATATCGGGATCCGATAACGAAATCAAAGCCATCCTCTACCCCGGATATAAGCCTCGGAATGTCGGCCGGATCATGCGATAAATCGCCATCCATTGTAACCAGTACATCATGGTTATGGTCAATTGCATATTGAAGGGCCAAAAGATGAGCTGAACCAATACCTGATTTCGAGGGTCTAACAATGAGCGTCAGCGCTTCACTTTTCATCTCCTCAAGTATTTCCAATGTACCATCATTACTGCTGTCGTCCACGATTAATATATCAGCGTTCTGCTCTGCCTTTCGAATTCCACGGATAAGGCTTGCAACGTTACCGACCTCGTTATACGTAGCAAAAAAGATTAATTTTTTCATCGTGTAAGACATCATAAAACAATCGATCCGCCCTAAAATTCGCTTTCTGTGAAGAAACTATAGAAGAAGGGTTATCGCATGTCAAGAATGGTTCTGTAAAATGTTGATTGAGCCTTGGAGTGAAATCGGTCAGACAGTGAAGAACAAAGAGAGTTTTCGTTTGCTTCTGGAAGAAGCCTCGTTATTTTTTTTTAGAATCAAGTGAATAAAGACACGTAAGCCAGCCCTTATGCCGATTTTAAATGTGGTTAATTTATGCTATATAATTTTTACAGTCAAAATCCGGTGATCTGTGGATTACACCGCACCTACTAATGACGACTTCATGAAAAGTCCGTCTGCCGAGCTGCATTTTCAGTCACTGCGGCGCACGAGCATTTACGACTCCCAGTGCTTCGTATTTCGACGCCTTGCATCTGGAGCATTTTGCGAACACAGCTGGTTTTAAATTTTTGCGAGAGCATTAGAGCTATTATAAAATGAAATCAGCCAATAAACAAAAAGCTGCGATAAAAGCCCCTTTCTCAAAGACCCGAACAGTAACGCCCCCGGCGAGCAAGCGTTTGCTTATTATCGGGATTGCATCGCTCGTACTGCTCGGCCTCTTTGCGGTTCCCTGGGGCCCATTTGCGTTTCTGCCCAAAGTGCTTGCATGGCCCCTGGCCGGAGCGGCAGTGGCGGGCTGGTGGTTTGTTGAGGCGCGCTCACGCGGGCTTATAACCATCCCGGTAAAATTTGCCGGCACTGTTGCAGAAGCCTGCTGTCTAATACTTATCTTCGGCTCCTACGGCCTTCTTAAGCTGGCCGGGCTGCATCCCTCGGGCACCGATGATAATATCTACTACTACGCGGCCTCTCGTATGACGCAGGGACTCATGCCCTACCGCGATTTCTTTTTTGCCCACCCGCCGGTGCACCTGCTCATTCCTGCAGCAGTGTTCAGCATAACGGGTTTCTCCATCGGTATTGCAAAATCAATTCCGGCCATCGCGCAGGGACTGGCAGGGCTGTTCATGTATCTAACCGTTCGCAAGGCATCGAGGCCCCTTTCGCTTGTCGCTCTGCTGCTGCATTTGACCGCTTATGAAGTGCTGATGGGTTCAACGGATATGAACGGCGAGAACATTATGACCGCTTTCCTGATGGCATCGCTGTTTGCCGCAACGCGCGGATATTTCATATTGTCGGGCGTTCTGGCAGCCCTCGGACTGGGCACGGGACTCTATGCCCTGGCTGCGGTTCTGGCGCTGGCTGCCGGTGCTCTGTCAGCGTCACGAAAGGCCCTTGCCCGGTACGGCATCGGTTTTGCGGCGACTCTCGTGATCATTATAACGGTTTTTGCATCAATCGGAGGCCATGACTTTTGGGAGGGCGTGATTCTGTATCATCTGGGAAAGTCGCTGAAAGGGTCGGACCGCATATCACTGTTTACCTCAGGAAATCCGTTTGCGATGGCAGGCGCACTGATCCATAATTTCGGTGTATGGATTACGGATCTGGTCTTTGAAAAGTCTCTCTACTTTCATGCGCCGTCATATCTCGGTTTTCTTATCGGCTCGGCAATCATAATCAGAAAAACCTTTAGTGCGTGGCTCCAGCCGGAGAAAGCCGCCACGCCGTGGTATGCCTGCCTGCCGCTTCGTGGCATGTTGTCCGGTTCACCGGAGGGACTGGTCACATTTTCCTTTATTGCAGTTCTTCTTTTTATGCTGCAGTGGGCGGCACTCAACGAAATCTATGACTACTACACTGTACCCATGATTGTTTTCCTGTCAGTCCCTGCGGCGTATGCGCTTATGCGTGCGTGGGAGGCACTGCGCGACGCCCACCAGCTCAGGCAGGCTTTTTTCCCGGCCATACTTGCAGGGCTCTTCTGCTTGCACGTACCCTGGGCAGCATCGCTGAACCGATCTCTCTGGCCTGATGAGTTCCGCGATTCCGGCAAGCGCGTCACCTACCAATGGCGGGAGCCATGGGCTCTGGCCAGTCTGTCCGGTATCACACAGACATTATTTTTTGAGGAAAATCGCATGAAGGGCGACGCCACTGCCTACTACCGTCACTTCGTATGGAACAAGCTGCTCACGTTCTCGACAGTTAATGACATAGCAGCTTACATCCGGGCAAACACATCAGAGGATGAGACGATTGCAGGCGCCTCTGTTTTCGCGCCTCTGGTGGCGCTATATGCAGGCCGGCGTCTTGCTGCAGACGAGGCGGACACGAACTCAAAGCGGGTATCTTCAGGCATATTAAAGAGCGACACCCTATTTGAAAAATTTTGCTCCGACCGGATTCGCTACATTGTATCTGCGGAGCACTCGCTGTTTGATGCCGATTTCATGGAAAAAAATCCATTTATGAAAAAGTATTTCATCAGGGACAAGGTTTTTTTCGATCCCGAGCTTGCTCATTTCCGCACCTTCCCGATTACCTTATACCGCCGTATCGACACTGCCGGGCTGCCCGCCGGCAAGGTCTGCCTTTCACATTGAAGCGAAGGCTGCACTGGGTACAGGGGGCGGCGCTTGCTATTCGATCAGCTTTGCAAGTCTGCGCCAGCGGAAGTTGTTGAAAAAACTCTCCCATGACCAGTAGATCATGAACGCTTTGCCCCGGACTTTATTGATGTCGACAAACCCCCAGAAACGGCTGTCAAGGCTGTGGTCGCGGTTGTCGCCCATCACGAAGATATGGTCGGGCGGCACGGTTTTGGGGCCGAAGTTGTCGCGCGGCCCGGCCGCGGCGTCATGGCCGCTGTATGTGGTGCTGTCGGCAAAGTGAGCATGGGGATCGCCGACGGGGCTGCCGTTCAGATATACTTTTTTCTGACGGATTTCAACGGTATCCCCCTCAACGGCGATAACGCGTTTGATGAAATCCTTGCTTTCATCGGCTGGATAAATAAAAACTACAACATCCCCGCGTGCGGGCTTTTTGAACTGAAACAGTTTTTTGTCGGTATAGGTAATGTCAGGAATGAGAGGGATTTGAATTTGATTGGAAATGCCGTACATGAATTTATTCACCAGAATATGATCGCCGATAAGCAGCGTCGGCTCCATGGAGCCCGAGGGGATTTTGAAGGCCTGCACCACGAAGTTTCTGATTGTCAGGGCGAGCACGACGGCGATGACGAAGGCTTCGATGTTTTCACGGTTAAAATATTTTTTGGCTACGCCGGAGGATGCGTGGCCCGGTGCCGGAATGGCCTTTTTCTGTGCTTGATCTGCTTTTCGCTCTTTCATGAATAATTGAGGCCCTTTCTGCATGTAATTTTCACGTGAGAAATAATCGCAATTTATATCACAATTTTATTACAATGCAAAAAAAAAGATTGACACCCATCAAATAGTAAGTATAATTTTAATGATTTAAGTGTACCAAGGCGGGCATAGCTCAGCTGGTAGAGTACAAGCTTCCCAAGCTTGGTGTCGCGGGTTCGAATCCCGTTGCCCGCTCCACTGCGTGTTTCAGCGGGGATGTTGCAGCATTTCTGTAGAGATTGTTCGAAGGTGGGCATTGCCCACTTTTTTATTTTACACCGACGAATATAAAGAATGAAGTCGCACGAGACATTGCTTGCCGAGTCAGAGGCCATTATTTATGATATCGCCCAGCACGAGGGCTTTGAGCTGGTGGATGTGGAGTTCCATCGCGAGCCCGGCGGATTGGTGTTGCGGGTGCTTATCGACAGGCCTTCCGGCGGCGTGACCGTCCAGAACTGCTCGGACATAAGCCGGCAAATCGGGGACGTGCTTGAAGTAAAGGATATCATAGCGTTTCCCTATAGCCTTGAGGTGTCGTCGCCGGGGCTGAATCGGCCGCTTAAAAAGCCGCAGGACTTCGCAACGCGGATAGGAGAGACGGTGAGCATTACCACGCTGGAGCCGTTTGACGGCAGAAAGCATTTCAAGGGAAGGATTACCCGGCTGGAAGATGGTGTTATAGGCATTGAGATTGATGGATGCGGTTTTTCCGTGCCGCTGGCGGCTGTTAAAAAGGCGCATGTTGAATATGATTTCAGCAAGCTCAAACATCCGAAAAAGAAGCATTAGTGATGCTCCCCGCCTACACGGCGGGGCATCCCGGTGCTTAAAATTGATTTAATTAAGATACCTGCTTTTTCATCCCCCCTTACAAAGCGGGGCTTTCAAGGCAGGATTCCGGTAAAATTAAGGGGTTTGGAAAATGATGGGTTTTTACATATGCAATTCCAGACTATACTTTACAATTAATAGTTGAATCTTTACAAGGAAATGACAATGCTTTCAGAACTCGACAAGGTGCTGGAGGAAATCCGCAAGGACAAGGGTATCGACCGGGACGTGCTTATACATGCGCTTGAGTCGGCGCTGGTGAAGGCGGCCCATAACAAGTACGGCCACGGGCTGGACATAGAAGCTCACTACAATGAAGATGTCGGTGAGATAGAACTTTTTCAGTTCAAGACCGTCGCCGAGGAGGTTCAGAACATCACCAAGGAGATCGGGCTTGCGGAAGCCGAAAAAATTGACGCTGATGCGCAGGTCGGCGATGAAATCGGCGTGAAGATGGATACTTCTCAATTCGGCCGCATTGCCGCACAGACGGCAAAACAGGTCATTATGCAGAACATTCGCGAGGCTGAGCGCGAAACCATCTACAGCGATTACAAAGACAAAAAGGCCGATCTGGTGACCGGCTTCGTGCACCGTTTTGAAAAGGGCAATATCGTTGTAATGCTGGGCAAGCATGAGGCGCTGATGCCCGCGGCTGAGCAGATCCCCGGCGAAATCTATTCGATGCGCGACCGCGTCAGGGGCTATGTGCTTGATGTGAAGAAAAACGCCAAGGGCCCCCAGGTTATTATCTCCCGCACCCATCCGGGATTCCTTCTGAAATTGTTCGAGCTTGAGGTTCCTGAGATTGCCGAGGGCATTGTGAAGGTGCACTGCGTTGCGCGCGAACCGGGTAACCGCGCCAAGATCGCTGTTCAGTCGTCTGATTCCAAGGTTGATCCCGTGGGCGCCTGTGTGGGCAATCGGGGCTCCCGTGTTCAGAATATTATCCACGAGCTGCATGGCGAGAAAATAGACATTTTACCCTGGAGCGACGATCCTGTGGATTTTGTCCGCTCAGCCCTGCAGCCCGCGGAGATTTCCGAGATACTGATCGACGAGCAGGCGCACAGCATGGAAATAATTGTGGATGACAGCCAGCTGGCTCTGGCCATCGGAAAAAAGGGGCAGAATGTCCGGCTTGCCGCCAAGCTCACGGGCTGGAGAATCGATATCCGCAGCAAATCAAAGGCTGATAAGATTTCGAAAAAGTACCGCGAAGATCTTATTGGTATTCCGGGTATCGATACTGCTCTTGCCGACAAGCTGATCGATGCCGACTGCACGTCTATTGATGCCGTTGCAGCCGCATCGGCTGAAGATCTTGCGGGTATGCTTGGTGTCGAGCAGGGCGCGGCCGAGGAACTTAAGGCTCAGGCACAGGCACTGCTCGGCGCGGGACACGAGCAGCAGGCACCTGAGGCCACAGACGAATAACGGTCTGCATGAGGCATGCGGCCTCGCGCAGCGATTACAGGCGGAGCAGATGAGAGTTCACGAATTAGCCAGAGAATTGCAGATGGAGACCAAGGATTTGATGCCGCTGCTCAAGGAGCTGGGCATCGAAGCCAAGACCCACTCAAGCGGCCTGCTCGACTATCAGGTCGATGAGGTTAGGCGGCGGGTCCGTGCGGGCAGGGGCGGCAAAGGTGCAGCTGCGGCCAAAGGCCATGAGCCTGTTAAGGAAGTTGAGAAGATTGATGAAACATCGGGTCAGAAACTTACGGAGCGGCGCATCGGCGGGACGGTTATCCGGCGCCGCAAGAAGGCCGATGCCGAGCCTGAGGCCGCGGAAGCACTGACTGAAGATATACTGACATCCGCAGGTGGTCATGAGAAAGCCCCTGAAGATTATCAGCCGGCTGCGGGTGTTGGTCCAGAGGTGCTTGACCGTGTAAGCAATGAGCCGGCAGAGTCCACAGAATCCGCGGCTCCCGAGGTGCAGCCGGGTGGGGATTCCATCGAGCAGAAGATTACCATTAAGAAGCCCAATTTCAAGGGTAAGGAATCTACTCCGGCCAGTATTATTGGCCGTATTGACCTGAAACCCCGGCATGCACGGGAACCTGAACAGCCTGTGCAGCCTGTCCGGCCCGCACAGCCGGTTGTAATTCCTTTTGAGCAGCCGGAATCTCCGCGGAAGCCAACTGCCGAGGAAGAGGCGCGCGAACGCGAAAAACGCGCCAAGGATCCTCTAAAAGACAAGAGCAAACGCCAGAAATTCCGCTGGCAGCAGGAGACCTTGAGTCAAGAGGTCATCGATGAAGCCGATCACGGCGCAGCGCAGCATCGCCGTGTCCGCTACAAAGTAAAAGACAAACCGCCCGTCAAAGTTCGACGCAAAGGCGAAGCGGCGCCGGCTGCAAGAAAAGGAACTGAAAAGACCGTACCCAAGGCGATTAAACGGAAAATCAGGGTGCAGGACGGCATAACGGTCGGGGATCTGGCAAAGCGCATGGGAGTGAAGGCCAACGAGCTCATCAGGAAGCTTATAGCCCTGGGCATCATGGCAACCATCAACCAGGTGCTCGACATTGATTCGGCGACGCTTGTGGCAAACGACTTCAACTATGAAATAGAGACTGTTTCAAACGAGGTGGAAACCATGTTCGACGAGCAGTCCCCTGATACGGGTGAAAACCTGCAGCCCCGCTGCCCGGTTGTGACGGTCATGGGTCATGTCGATCATGGCAAGACAAGCCTTCTGGACACCATTCGCAACACAGCTGTTGCTGACGGTGAAAAGGGCGGCATCACCCAGCATATCGGAGCCTATAAGGTCACCACGCCGCATGGCGATATCGCATTTGTCGATACCCCCGGTCACGAAGCATTTACGGCCATGCGCGCCCGCGGCGCGCAGGTTACCGACATTGTCATTCTTGTCGTGGCTGCCGAAGAGGGCCCCAAGCCCCAGACTATCGAGGCTATAAATCATGCGCGCGCCGCGCAGGTCCCGATTATTGTGGCCATCAACAAGATCGACAAGCCCGATGCCAATCCGGAAAAAGTGCGCCAGGAGCTCAGCAACCACGGGCTTCTTTCAGAGGAATGGGGCGGCGATACGATATTTGTTGAGGTGTCGGCCAAGATGAACATAAATATCGACAAGCTTCTTGACATGGTCCTGCTGCAGGCTGAAATGCTTGACCTCAGGGCAAATCCCGACAAGCCCGCCAAGGGGTCCATCATCGAGGCGCGGCTTGACAAGGGCATGGGGCCCATTGCTACCGTACTTGTCCAGGAAGGCACGCTACGCCTCGGAGATTCGTTTACCTCGAAGCAGCAGTTCGGTAAAGTACGGGCTTTGATCGACGACCATGGCCGCACGATGAAGGAGGCCGGCCCTGCAACACCTGTTGAAATTATCGGATTTTCGGGCGTGCCCGAGGCCGGTGATATGTTTCTGGTGGTGGATGAGAAGAAGGCGCGTCAGACCAGCGACTACTGGCAGACCAAGCGCCGCGATGAGGATCTGCGTAAAGATGCCCGCATTTCCCTAGAGAATTTTATGAGCTCTATTGCCGAGGCTGATGCCAAGACGCTGCGGATCGTTCTCAAGGCCGATGTGCAGGGGTCCTTCGAGGCGCTGAAGCAGTCTCTTGAAAATCTGAACACCGACGAGGTCAAGGTTCAGATCATCCACTCAAGCGTTGGCGCCATCAGCCGCAACGACGTTATGCTTGCAGCGGCCTCCAAGGCCATCATCATCGGCTTCAACGTGAAGACCGAGACCAAGGTGAGCGAAACGGCCGAGCAGGAAAAGGTCGATGTGCGCAACTACCAGATCATCTACGATGTGGTTGATGAAGTAAGAAGGGCCATGACGGGAATGCTGGCGCCCAAGTTTGTTGAGAAGTCATCGGGTAAGGCCGAGGTGCGGCAGGTTTTTGAGATTTCCAAGCTGGGCACTATCGCCGGCTGTTTTGTCACTGAGGGCCGCATCGTGAGCCGTTCCAAAGGCCGCGTGCTGCGCGCTGGCGAAGTTGTGTGCGAAGGCGATATAAGCTCGCTCAAACGATTCAAGGACGATGCTCGTGAGGCTCTTTCAGGCCAGGACTGCGGTATTGCCCTGGGCTCATTTAAGGATTTTCAGGAGGGCGACATCATCGAGTCCTTTATTGTTGAAGAACTGGAGCGGAAGCTGTAGGCATGGTTGTCGGTGTGTGCTGCCTTCGGCTCGCGCTGCATGATGTTTTTTCACTGAAAGAGAAGCGCAGCATTGTGAAAAAGATCATCGAGCGCGTGCGCAACAGGTTCCCGGTTTCCATCGCGGAAGTCGGCGACAATGACATATGGCAAAGCGCGCGGATCGGATTCAGCATCGCCGGTAATGACCGGCACTATATAAACTCCTGCATGGACAAGGTGATCGACTATATCGAAAGCCTGTATCTGGCCGATATTGTTGACCAGCAGATGGAAATCATGAGTATGAACTGGTGACTGTCATGAGCGGAACATTCCAGCGAACGGACAGGGTCGCTGACGTTGTGCGGCGCGACATTGCAGACGTGCTGCTGCGCGAGGTGAGGGACCCGCGGGTGCACTTCGTGACCATCACCGATGTGCGGCTGTCAAAAGATCTCAGAAATGCCAGGGTGTTTTTTACCGCCCTGCTGCAGGAGGGGCAGCAGATTGAGGACGTGCTGGAGGCCCTGCGGCATGCCGCAGGCTTTGTGCAGCGCAAAGTCGGCGCCCGTTTGCAGCTGCGCTGTACGCCGCATATAACATTTGCCTATGACAGCTCGTTGGAAAACGGCGCGAGAATGGACAAAATTCTGCGCGGTATCGAGGATGAGCTGAAGTCGGACAGTGAATAGACGTGCGGCATGGACGGAGTTCTTTTAATTCATAAGCCCGCAGGCTGCACATCCCATGATGTGTGTCAGCGGATTAAGCGGAAACTCAAGGCCGTGAAGGTCGGCCATACGGGCACCCTTGATCCCATGGCCACCGGCGTGCTGCCGCTGTGCATCAACAGCGCCACCAGGCTTGTGCAGTTTTTGATGTTCGGCGAAAAAGAATATGCGGGGCGCATGCGCCTAGGACTTGAAACCGACACGCAGGATATAGAAGGCGCCGTGCTGAGCACTCGTGATGCTGCGGCGGTAGAGCGCAGTGCAATTGAAGAAGCCTGCGCCGTGTTCAGGGGCGACATTCTGCAGATTCCGCCCATGTATTCGGCGCTCAAACGCGACGGCGTTCCGCTGTACCGTCTGGCGCGGGTGGGAAAAACCGTTGAGCGCGAGCCGCGGCAGGTAACCGTCTACGAGCTCGATGTGCTTGCATGTGAGCCGCCGGATGTAGAGTTTCGCGTGGTGTGTTCGCATGGCACCTATATGCGGACGCTGTGCCATGATATCGGCCAAAAGCTTGCCTGCGGAGCAGTGCTGTCCCATCTTGAACGGGTGCGCACCTGCGGTTTTCATGTGCGTGACGCACTGCCGCTTGATGCTCTTGAGCTGCTTTCGGCCGAGGATATCTGCCGGGACCATCTGATCGGGCTGGATGATGCCCTGCGCGGACTGCCCGAGGTGGTGGTGGATGACGCAATGGCTGTAAGGCTTCGCAACGGACTGAGCCTCATGCCCTGCGATATGAGCCGGCTGGATGTGCCGGCAACCACCGGTGGCCAGCTGCTGAAAATACGGCTTTCCGGCGGCGGCCTGGTCGGCGTGGTGCAGACGATTGCAGCCTGCGACCCGGCGATTTTCAGCGATCACAGCGCTCCGGCATGGAAGACCGTGCGTATATTTGCCCGGTGACGCCAGTGCCGTCACGGAGAAGTAAGTACATAACGAAACAATAACTAAAAGGCAGGAGTAATAAACGAGAAACACAATGTAATGAGAGAGGTTAGAGGTATGGCATTACAGAACGAACAGAAACAGGAGATTATCGGAAAATTCAGAAAGCACGAGAAGGACACCGGTTCAAGCGAAGTACAGATCGCACTGCTTTCCGAGCGCATAACATATCTGACCGGGCATATGAAGTCACATGTCAAGGATTTTAACACCCGGCGCGGACTTATCAAAATGGTTAATCAGCGCCGACGGCTGCTTGATTACCTGAAGAGCAGGAATGTCGATAAGTACAAAGAGATTCTGATATCACTGAATCTGAGGAAATAAGCTATATATACACGGGCGGGAACAGGTTATACAAGCGGCCTGCAGATGCGGGCCCACCGGGGATTCCTGCCCACACTATGAGGAAAAAATAATGACAGTACAAGAAAAAGTAACTATTGATTTGGGCGGACGTCCTTTGACGATTGAGACAGGACTGCTGGCCAAGCAGGCAAACGGTTCGGTGCTGGTGCGCTATGGTGAAACCGTGGTGCTCGTGACCGCAGTCGTCTCAAGCAAACAGCGGGAGGGCGTGGATTTTTTCCCCCTCTCAGTAGATTATGTTGAAAAGACCTATGCTGCGGGCAAAATTCCGGGCGGTTTTTTTAAGCGGGAAGGCCGGCTCAGCGAACACGAAATACTGACCTCCCGGTTCATCGACCGGCCACTGCGGCCTCTTTTCCCCAAGGGGTATCGCAACGACGTGCAGATTATCGCAACAGTTCTTTCCGCCGATGGCGAGAACGATCCCGATATGGCGGCCATGATCGGCGCATCTGCTGCCCTTGAGCTTTCCGATATTCCATTTCTGGGCCCCATTGCCGGTGTGCGTGTCGGTCGTTTTGACGGCCAGTTTGAAATAAATCCTCCCATCGCCAAAATGGTTGACAGCGAGCTTGACATCGTCGTTGCCGGCAGCCGGGACGCGGTGGTCATGGTAGAAGGATCAGCTCAGTGCGTATCCGAGCAGGTGCTGCTGGATGCCATCATGTTCGGCCACAGCGGTCTGCAGGATGTGCTAGCCATGCAGCGCGAACTGCGCAGCCGTGTTGGCAAGCCCAAGATGGTGGTGCCCGATCGCTGCATAGCCCCCGAAATAACGGATACGGTTCGGCAGAGGGCTTTTGAGCCCATGAAGGCCGCACTGGCAATTCCGGTAAAGCTTGAGCGCAGTGCCGCCGTGGGAGACATTTATTCACAGACACTCGCCGAGCTTAAAGCTGAGTTCCCGGAGGCGGAAAAAGACATTGCCGCCGCTCTTGAGAGTCTTGAGGGAGAAATTATCCGCAGCGCCATCACACGGGACGGCCGCCGCATTGACGGACGCACCAATAAAGACATACGGCAGATCAGCTGCGATGTGGCGGTGCTGCCGAGAACTCACGGATCGGGTCTTTTTACCCGCGGCGAAACACAGGCGCTGGTGGCAACGACCCTTGGTACGGGAGATGATGAGCAGCGCATTGATGCGCTCATCGGCGAGAGCACCAAGTCGTTTATGCTGCACTATAATTTCCCGCCTTTCTCCGTTGGCGAGGCCCGGCCCCTGCGATCGGCCAGCCGCCGCGACATCGGCCATGGAAACCTTGCCGAGCGCGCCATCAGCTATGTCCTGCCGACGGCTGAAGCGTTCCCGTACACCATCCGGATTGTGTCTGAAGTGCTTGAGTCAAACGGCTCCTCATCCATGGCAACGGTCTGCGGCAGCTCGTTGTCGCTTATGGATGCCGGCGTGCCGATCAAGGACCCTGTTGCAGGCATTGCCATGGGCCTCATCAAGGAAGGCGACAGCTTCGTGGTGCTTTCCGATATTTTGGGCGATGAGGATCATGTGGGAGATATGGACTTCAAGGTGGCAGGCACGCGCAACGGCGTAACCGCCATACAGATGGACATCAAGATCAAGGGGCTCCCGAAGGAGATTCTTGCTCAGGCGCTTGCTCAGGCCCGCGATGGGCGGCTCCATATTCTTGACATCATGCAGCAGACAATCGGTGAGCCGAGGCCTGAAATTTCGCCGCGCGCGCCGCGCATCGTCACCATTCAGGTGCGGCCTGACAAGATCAGCGCCGTCATTGGCCCCGGCGGCAAAAACATCAAGGGCATCATAGCCCAGACCGGCGTGAAGATCGATGTGGCCGACGACGGCAAAGTGTCGGTTGCCTCGGCTGATCAGGCATCCATTGAGAGGGCGCTTGATCTGATACGCGGACTTGTGGCAGAGGCTGAGATCGGCAAGATATATAAGGGCAAGGTTCGCAAAATCATGGATTTCGGAGCTTTTGTGGAAATCCTTCCCGGCTGTGACGGCCTTGTGCATATATCCCAGCTTGCCAATGAGCGCGTGGCCAATGTGCGCGACGTGCTCAACGAGGGCGACGAGGTCATGGTCAAGGTTCTGGAGATCGATTCTCAGGGCAAGATACGGCTTAGCCGCAAGGCTGCGCTCGACGGTCAGGAATAGGCCGATTTTAGGCCACCTGCTGTCATACCAGGCGGTACGTACATGGAGGCACAGGGAAACAATGTTTCCCCGTGCCTTCGTCGTCTAAGTACAGCGGCCCATAAATAAGAGGGCTCTATTAATTTTAAATTTTATTACAAAAAATATTCCTGTTTCATCCCCCTTTGAAAAAGGGGGATACAGGGGGATTTTTTTGCAGCCTGACAAATCCCCCTAACCCCCTTTGCTAAAGGGGGAATTTTGTCGCCCGCTCTTTTGCTGGGCTTTGTACTGTAGGCGTGCGAAACAATTTAAAAGAAAAAAACACAATGACAAAAATAAATAAAACCGTTCTTGGCAACGGCGTGAGGATAGTGAGCGAGCGGGTAACGCATGTGCACTCGGTGTCTATCGGTATCTGGATACGATCGGGCTCGCGCTACGAGCACAAAGCCGAGTCGGGCATAGCCCATTTCATCGAACATATGCTGTTCAAGGGCACCCAAAAGTACACGGCATGCGAGATCGCCCGCATGATCGACTCGGTCGGCGGCGTTTTCAACGCATTCACGTCAAAGGAGTACACCTGCTTTTATGTGAAGGTGCTCAGCCAGCATGTGGACCTTGCCGTGAACCTGCTGTGTGACATTTTTTTTCACTCCCTGTTTTTGAAGGAGGAGATTGAAAAAGAGCGCAATGTCATTCTGCAGGAAATCAACATGGTGAAGGACACCCCTGATGACTATATCCATGACATGTTCAACCATGATTTCTTCAGCGACCACCCCCTTGGCTTTAATATCCTCGGTGAACTTGAAACGGTGCAGAGCTTCAGGCGCAGCGACATAACAGGCTTTTACCGCCGCGAGTATCTTGTGCCGGAGCGGATCGTTATCGCGGTGGCTGGCAATATGGAGCATGAGGCCTTTGTCGACCGGATGGCAATAAAGTTTGACGACATCAAAATGAAAAAAGCCGCTGCGGCGCAGACCGCATTCAGCCCCTCGCGCAGCGTTTCCTGCAATTACCGGGCCCTCGAGCAGGTGCACGTATGCCTCGGCACACCCGGCTGCTCGCACCTTGACCGCGAGCGCTATTCGCTCTACGTGCTCAACGCGATTCTTGGCGGCAGCATGAGCTCGCGGCTGTTTCAGGAAATTCGTGAAAACCGCGGCCTTGCCTATTCCGTTACTTCTTTTACGGCGTCGTTTTTCGATACGGGCATGTTCGGCGTCTATATGGGGGTTGTGAAGGATACGGTGCAGGAGGCCTTGAGTATCGTGTTTGATGAAATGCGAAGCCTCCGTGAGCATTCGGTCTCCCCGGCCGAGCTATCGGCTGCCAAGGAGCAGCTTAAGGGCAATATGCTGCTTGCCATGGAGAGCACCGACAGCCGCATGAGCCGCCTGGCAAAGTGCGAGATGTATTACGATCAGTACATCCCGCTCCCCCGGATTCTCAAAGACATCGACGCTGTCACGGCTGACGATGTGCGCGAGCTTGCCCGCGCCCTTTTTAGAGATGATCAGCTTACCTGCACCTTTTTGGGCCCTTTGAAAAACAAGGATCTGCCCCGCGACCTGCTGCTGCTTGGCTGTTGATTCTGTTTCTGCGCTCTGCGCAGGAACAGAATCAACGTGCTAAAACTTCACCGGCGGCGGCGTCTTGGCTGATTCGGGGGCGTCGAAATAGGTCGCCGCTTTAAACTTGAACGCTCTTGCTATCATGTTTGCCGGAAAGGAGCGCAGGGTGGTGTTGAATTCTTTCACTGCCTCGTTGTAACGCTTGCGGGCAACAGCGATGCGGTTCTCGGTGCCGGCAAGCTCATCCTGCAGCCGCAGGAAGTTTTGGTTCGACTTGAGGTCCGGGTATTTCTCCACGACTACCATAAGCCTGCTGAGGGCCGAGGTGAGCTGGTTGTTGGCGTCGATTTTTTCCGGTATCGTGCCGGCTCCGGCAACTTTTGAGCGGGCTTCGGTTACTTTAACCAGCACGTCTTTTTCCTGCGCTGCATAGCCTTTCACCGTCTCGACATAATTTGGTATCAGGTCCATGCGGCGCTGCAGCTGCGTTTCGATCTGCGCCCAGGACTCCTTGACGCCCTCATCAAGTGAAACAAGGCTGTTGTAGGTGATGCAGCCCGGAAGCATGCAGGCGGCTGAAATAAGCGCGCATATCAGAAGCAGTGATCTCACGGTTTTTTTCATAACAGGTCCTCCTTAGTATGTCTGCAATACATCAATTTGGTTTGTAATAATTTTTATTTCGCTGATGTAGGCATTCATGAGTTTGAGCGCCTCTGCAGCCTTTAATTTTTTTGTGCCGTCCCGCACAGCAGCAAGCTCTGTGAACACCTGCAGGTTTATGCCTGTCTCACGGGCAATTTCAGCAAGCAGGCCTGTGCGGCTCGCGACAGGCGGCCTGTCTTTAAGAAAAAGAATTGATTGAAACAATGATAAAAATGCAGGCAGAGACAGGCTGATAAGGGCGGTTATTTTTTTTGCTGCGCCCTCTGTTTCTACAAAGCGCTGACGCAGGTGCAGCAGCTTTCCTTTCAGCTCACGTTCGCACTGCAGCCGCACGAAGCTCTTTTCAAATGCAAGGTCCTTGAGCATGTCCTGGCCGAACACCACTTTATACGCCGCCTTCATCGTAAGAAATTCGATGGGGAAAGTGTCAAGGGACATGGTGATATAGTCATTGGTAAGGAAAAGCGGCGTGCTGACACGGGATTTTCGCCATGTTGCAACAAGGGGCATTGCGCAGGCAAGCTTATCAATGCCAGCATCGGTCAGCACGATCATGAAGTTGATGTCCGACCGTCCTGCAACATATTCGCCCCGCGCTGCGCTGCCGTAGAGAATGATGCTTTCAAGATCGGCGCCGAAGGCGTTTTGGTAATCAGCGGTAAATGCCGCAAAGATTGATTCCGGTGTCTGTGGTGTTTTTGCCATGGTTCGACCTTTACTATAAGATGCTAAAAATCTCTGCTTGCCCCGCCGCCGCCGCTCATGCCGCCGCCGAAGCCGCCAAATCCGCCGCCGCCGAAGCCGCCAAATCCGCCGCCTGAGCCGCGACCACCAGACAAGGCTGAAAGAAGCAGCCAGGGCAACATCGCTCTTCCCATGGGCGTCAAGGCAAATATGATAATAAACAGCAGGAAGAGCAGAGCCCCCAGGCCTGAGCCGCGTTGCTGCCGCGGGCGCGCCTGCTGCGGTTTTTGAAGTTGATAGCCTTCGCCGATTTTGACGCCCGCATCCTTTGCGATCACGGCGCCGACTGCAAGCATGCCGCTGAAAAGCCCCTGGCCGTAGTCGCCCTGCTTCACAAAAGGCACCACGTACTGATCAAGTATGCTTCCCACAAGCCCGTCGGGCAGTATGCCCTCAACGCCGTAGCCGGTCTCAATGCGGATTTTACGCTCCTGCACGGCAAGTAAGATGAGCACGCCTTTATCCTTGCCTTTTTTGCCGATGCCCCAGGCGGCGTACAGATCGGTGGCGTACATGTCCGGTTCTTCTCCGTCAAGGGATTTGAAGGTAGCCACCACAATGGCAGTGCCGGTTTTTTCAAGAATTTCGGTGCTGAGGTTTTCCATGCGGGCTTTGCTGGCTGCAGGGATAACCCCGGCAAAATCATTTACAGCACCTGTTGGCAGTGGAAATTTTTGTTTGTCCAGTGCAGATGCAAAGCCCGGCGCAAGCAGCAGAACAACTGCAAGCAGTAATGACCACGCGAGGATGAACCTGCGAAAATCCGGGAGAAGATATCTGTGTATTTTTTTTGAAGCAGGCATAATTTCTCAAGTTTTAAATTGTGTTGCATACCATAACAGTCATTGCTCTGCATGTCAACATGCAGCCACGGGAAGTCTTTTGTTTGCAGCGGTTGACATACCGGCGCTCCGGCGGCTATAATCGTTAAACAAACGGCATGCAGGAAACGAGGTGCACGATGGAAGAATTTACGGTTAAAACATACAAGCAGACCGACATGGTAAACATTACCGCTCAGGTGCAGGCTGCTGTGCGCGCGGCAGGCATTCAAAGCGGCATCTGCACTGTTTTTGTACCGCACACCACGGCCGGTGTTACCATAAATGAAAACGCAGATCCTGACGTGATCCGCGATATGATCATGGAAATGAATACAATTATACCGTTCTCGGACGGCTACGCTCACAGCGAAGGCAACTCGGCAGCCCATATCAAATCAACGCTCTTCGGCTGTTCGCTCAGCGGCATTGTTGAAGGAGGCAGCCTGCAGCTCGGAACCTGGCAGTCTGTTTTCTTCTGTGAATTCGATGGCCCGCGCACCAGAAAAGTCTGGGTGCAGACGCTGGGTGCTTAACAACGAGTTCCTAATTTTCCCGAAAAGAACCGACCCTGATGGCCAAACGAAAGCAGACCCGTCAGCAAAAGCCTGAAAAAATTTCCACAGACCCGGATGTTTCCCCGTGTCCGCAGGGCGGCAAAAGCCTTTGGTGGGTCGGCATTGCTGTAGCCCTGCTTGGATTCTGCCTGTACGCAAATACCCTGAGCCACGACTACTGCTATGATGACAGCTCCGCCATAATCAACAACTACCTTGTGAAGGGCGGAATAAAAAATATCGGCATATTTTTTTCCACGGAATATCGCTCCGGCTATCAGGTGCGCCGTCAGGCCGGACCTCTGTACCGGCCGCTCACGCTTTCCGCGTTTGCCCTCATGTGGCAGCTTGCGCCAAACAAGCCAGGCTTGTACCATTTTATCAATGTGCTGCTCTACGGCCTGACCGGATGGCTGCTGTGGATGACCTGGCGCCGCATTTTGCGCAGCTACACGCCCGTGCTGCCCGCCCTTGGTGTTCTGCTGTTCATGGCCCACCCGGTGCATACGGAAGTGGTTGCCAACATCAAAAGCCTTGATGAAATCCTGTCGCTGCTGCTGGGCACGGCGGCGCTGTATGGCCTGTGGCGTTTTATTGACGATAAGCAGCGCTTCTGGCTTGCAGGAGCAGTGACGGCCTATGGCCTTGCTCTGTTTTCAAAGGAAGGCTCCATCGTGTATCTCGGTCTTTTCCCGCTGGCGCTCTGGTTTTTTACGGAAAAGCGGCCCATCGAAATTCTGAAGCTGTCGGCATGGTTTTTGATCCCTGCGGGGCTTTTTCTGGCAATGCGTTTCACGGTGATTGCCGGGCAGGGGGCAGCGCTTCAAATCGCAGGCATTTCAAACTATATCGTTTTGGCCCCTGATGCGGTTTCGCGGCTGGCATCTGCCCTTGATATGTACTGGCGGTATCTGGCGGTGCTGCTGGCGCCGCACCCGCTGGTGAGCGATATGGCCTATCCGCAGGTGACGCCTGCCACCTTTGCCGACTGGCGGCCGCTGGCCGGGCTTGCTGCCTATGCCGGCATGGCTGCCTGGGCGCTGCGGCAGGCGCGCTTCCGCTCGTTTACTGCGTTTGTGATTCTATTTTACCTTGTCTCTTTTTCGCTGGTCAGCAATGTTATCATACTGACCTACACTAATTACGGCGAGCGGCTGCTGTATCTGCCCTCGCTGGGTTTTGCCCTTGCGCTGGCATGGGCGCTGACCAGCATTTTTCCTGCCGGGCTGTCGGGACGGAAAAATCGCGCCCTGCTGCTTGCGGTCGCCGGGCTCATACTGCTTTTGTATAGCGCGAAAACCGTGACCCGCAACCGCGACTGGAAAGATGATGCTACTCTTTTTGAAACCGATATGCGGGTGTCGCCAAAAAGCGCACTTCTGATGCATCACTACGGCGCCGTGTGCCTTTATAAAGGCTATGACGCTGCAAAAGCCGTTATTACAGACCCGGACATGGTGAAAAAAAGCATTGCCCTTTTTACCCGGGCCTACGAGGCATTCCCTAATTCCCAGACCATTGGCTACCGGGCGCTTGCGCATGCGAAACTAAAAATGTATGATGAGGCTATTGCCGATTACGAACGGGCTCTCGAGCACAAGCCCGACAGCCCCACCTATCTTAATTCGCTGGGTTTTTTGTACCGTAACGTTCGCAACCAGCCCGACAAAGCAGAAGATCTGTATCGCCGCGCTGTGGCCTCTGACCCGCAATTTGTTTTAGCGCGCCGCAATTTCGGCGCTACCCTTGCGACACGGGGAAAATTTAAAGAGGCGATTGAGCAGTGGCGGGAAGGCCTGAAATACGCTCCCGACGACCCGGTTTTGAACCAGTATGCCGGCAGAGCCTACAGTGACATGGGGCAGCAGGATCTGGCCAAGCCGTTTCTGGAAAAAGCCGAGCAGCGAAAAGGAATGGCCGCCGGCAGGCCGTCATTGCAGGAAGAAGCAGAAGATTGAAAACGGGCTCCGCGCCCTTTACGCACACGCAGGACATAGCATGCCACTCATAGACTCTCACGCTCATCTGGATCTGCCTGAATTTAAACATGACCTTGACGCTGTCCTGCAGCGCGCTCAGGACAGCGGCGTTGATTCGATCATCACCGTCGGCATCGGTATGCACGAATGCAGGCAGGCCCTTGAACTTGCCTCTCGCTATCCGTTTATGCATGCAACTCTTGGCATTCATCCGCACAACGCAACCGAGCTTGACCGTGCGGCCCTTGATTTCATCGAAAAAAATGCAGCCAACCCCAAAGTCGTTGCACTGGGCGAGATGGGGCTTGACTATTTCCGCAACCTCTCGCCCCGGGAGGCGCAGCGCAGCTGTTTCCGCGCGCAGCTCAGTCTAGCCCGGAGCCTTAAACTGCCCGTGGTCATCCACGACCGCGACGCCCATGATGAGACGCTTGAGATACTGCGGCAGGAGAAGGCCCATGACATGGGCGGCGTGCTGCACTGCTTTTCAGGCGACAGGGCCATGGCTTTTGCCTGCATCGATATGGGGTTTTATATTTCCATTCCCGGCACGGTCACGTTTAAAAGCGCGCAGGTCATCCAGGATGTGGTTAAAAATGTGCCGCTTGAACATCTGCTCATCGAGACAGACTGCCCGTTTCTGACCCCCGTGCCGTACCGGGGCAGGCGAAACGAGCCTTCCTATGTGGGCCTGGTGGCTCAGAAGATCGCCGATATTCGGCAGGTGTCTTTTGACGAGGTTGCACAGGTGACGTCGGATAACGCACTAAATCTTTTTCGTCTTGCTCAACCCTAGTGGGCCTTCACATTTGAAATTATCAGTTGCAGACACTCTTCCCTTATTTCCAATACAGGTGAATTAGAGATATAATATTTGAAAAAATAAAATCTCAGCGTAATTCCGGCTTGTCCGGAATCCTTACGCTGCGGTGGAAAAGATTCCGGACAAGCCGGAATGACAGGAACGGTTTTGTTTACGAGAGATTTCATCTCATCGTAAAAATTAAAATATGAGGGTCTCCTGGCGCAACCCGGCAGAAATGGGCATGCCGGCAGCCTTCGTTCGCGTGGCCGCCTCAACTTTGCGCTTGACATTTACCAGTGCCGCGGCTAACACTCTTGTCTCTGTTTTAAACCGTAAAGGGTGCCGCAGGTGCATGAGCTTTATTACTGGATCGCCCTTCGCCTGATCGCAGGCATCGGCAATGGTACCTGCAAGAATCTGCTCGCGCGCTTCGGATCTCCCGAGGGGGTGTTTCATGCCGGCGCCGATGCTCTCGGGCAGGTCGAGGGCATGGGGCCGCAAACCGTTGAGGCCATCCGGCAGTTCAGGCACAGCGATGCCATAGACCGCGAGATAGAGCGCATTGAGGCGGCAGGCGTTCAGGCGCTCACCAGTGCGTCTCCCGGCTATCCTGATAATCTCAGGAACATCTATGATCCGCCGCCGCTTCTCTATGTGAAGGGAAGCCTGAAGCCGCAGGATCAGAGCGCTCTTGCCGTTGTCGGCTCCCGCAGCTCATCTGATTATGGCCGCAGGGTCGCCCATGATATCTGCCGGGAAATGGCGGCGGCAGGTCTTACTGTCGTGAGCGGCATGGCCCGCGGCATAGATTCCGTGGCGCATACGGCAGCGCTGTCAGGGCTGGGCCGCACCATTGCGGTGCTCGGCTGCGGCGTCGACACGGTGTATCCGCCTGAAAATAAAAAGCTGTATGACCGGATTATAGAAAACGGCGCCGTGGTGTCTGAATACAGCATGGGAGCAAAGCCCAGCGCCTATAACTTTCCGGCGCGCAACAGGATAATCAGCGGCTTGTCTCTTGGTGTGCTGGTTGTCGAGGCGGGCATGAAAAGCGGGTCGCTCATCACGGCGCGCATGGCTCTTGAACAGGGCCGCGACGTGTTTGCCGTACCCGGAAGCATTTATTCATTTAAGACCAAAGGAACGCACAACCTGCTGCGAACGGGCGCAAAGCTGGTTGAGGGCGCGGCGGATATTCTTGAGGAGCTGCATATCGGGCCGCAGCAGCACAAGCTGGAAGAGGCCGCGGAGGACCGGATCGCTGCGCTTGAACCGCCGCTGCAAATCCTGTATGGCATGCTGCAGGACGCGCCGGTGCATATCGATGATCTCATCGTGCGGTCGCAGCTGCCCTCGGGGCAGCTTTTATCTCTGCTGCTGGAGCTTGAGCTTTCAGGCTTTGTGCAGCAGTTGCCGGGCAAGCGATTTGCAAAAGCGGGTTTATAGGCATACCGGCTGAACAGCCATATTTTATATAAGGAACCGTATGGAAAAATCTCTGGTAATCGTCGAGTCGCCTGCAAAGGCCAAGACCATAACGAAGTTTCTGGGCAAGGACTTCAAGGTCCTTGCGTGCAAGGGCCATGTGCGCGCGCTTCCGAGCAAGCAGGGCTCGGTTGAGATCGGTGATGATGTGGTGCCCAAATACGACATCATAGCCGACAGCAAAAAATTTCTGAACGAAATAAGCAAGTCGCTCAAGGACTGCTCGACCGTGTACCTGGCCACAGACCCCGACCGCGAGGGAGAAGCGATAGCCTGGCACCTGGTGACGGCTCTTAAGCTCGACCAGCCAGCCAGGGGCAAAGCCGTGCAGCATGAGGTCAAGCGCATCGCGTTTCACGAGATCACCAAAGACGCCATTGCCGAAGCGATCAAAACCCCCCGCGACATTGCCCGTGATCTTGTCGATGCGCAGCAGGCCCGCGTGGTGCTTGACTACCTGGTCGGGTTCAACCTGAGCCCGTTTCTCTGGAAGAAGGTGCGCTACGGCCTGTCCGCCGGCCGCGTGCAGTCGGTATCGCTGCGCCTTATCTGCGACCGCGAGCTTGAGATTCGGGCCTTCAAGCAGGATGAGTACTGGAGCATCGAGGCCCGGCTCACGCCCCGTGACAGGCAGGCGCTCTTCAGCGCCCAGCTTGTGCAGGCCGATGATAAAAAGCTCGACAAGCTTGCCATACCCAATGAGCAGGAAGCAGGCCTTATTCTCGAGCGCCTGACCGGCGCCGACTATGCCGTTGCCTCTGTGCAGAAAAAGGAGATCCGGCGCGTGCCGCCGCCGCCCTTCATCACCAGCACCCTTCAGCAGGAGGCCTCGCGCAAGCTCGGGTTTTCGGCCAGAAAGACCATGTCAATCGCGCAGAAGCTGTATGAGGGCATCGATGTGGGCTCAGGCACGACGGGCCTCATTACCTATATGCGCACCGACAGCGTCGAGCTTGCCGAAAGCGCGCTGAGGGATCTACATGACGTGATCGTGAAGATATATGGAAGCGAGTACGGCCTGAAGTATCCACGGCAGTTTACCAAAAAGGCGAAAAACGCGCAGGAGGCCCACGAGGCCATCCGCCCCACCGATGCCCGCCTCATCCCCGACGAGATCAGGCACGCCCTCACCCCCGATGAATACAAGCTGTATAGCCTTATATGGAAGCGGGCCGTGGCAAGCCAGATGGCAGTGGCGCTGCTTGATTCCGTATCGATTGATATCGACGCGAAAAAGCAGTTTATCTTCCGCGCCACGGGCTCTTCGGTGCGGTTTCCGGGCTTTATGAAGCTGTACATCGAGGGTGACGACACTTCGGAGGATGAGAAGCAGGAAGAAGAAGGCATACTGCCCCAGCTTGCAGAGGGGCAGGGCCTTGACTTGATCGAGCTCAAGCCCGCTCAGCACTTTACCCAGCCCCCGCCGCGCTTCACCGAGGCCTCGCTGGTGAAAGCCCTTGAAGAGCTCGGGATCGGCCGGCCTTCCACCTATGCCAGCATCATCTCAATCCTGCAGGATCGCGAATATGTGAAGCTCATCAAAAAGCGCTTCCACCCCGAAGATATCGGCATGATCGTGAGCGACCTGCTGGTGAAGCATTTTTCAAAATACGTCGACTACGGTTTCACCTCCTACATGGAGGACCGCCTCGACCAGATATCACGCGGCGAAGCATCATGGAAGCCCGCTATCAAGGAGTTCTGGAAGCCCTTTATTGAGCTGATAAAAAACAAGGAGGACGAGGTTCAGAAGGCCGACGTAACGACGGAGAAAACCGAGGAGATTTGTCCCGATTGCGGCAAGCCTTTGCTTATCCGCCTGGGCAAGTACGGCCGGTTTTACGCCTGCAGCGGCTTCCCCGAATGCCGCCATGTGCGCAACCTTAAGAATTCCAACGGCGAGGATGCGCCGGAAGCGCCGCAGCTGACCGATGAAATGTGCGAGCAGTGCGGCAAGCCGCTGGTGGTGAAGCAGGGCCGCTACGGCACGTTTTTTGGGTGCTCGGGCTACCCAGCCTGTAAATATATCAGGCCGCTGAAAAAACCCGTGACGCTTGACATTGCCTGCCCCGACTGCGGCGCCGGAAAAATCATGGAGAAGAAAAGCCGCCGCGGAAAAATATTCTACAGCTGCTCAAATTATCCCAAATGCAAGTTCGCCACGTGGGACAAGCCCGTGGCCGAAGCCTGCCCCGAGTGCGGCTCTGCCTATCTTGTTGAGAAAATAACCAAGCGCTACGGCCGCACGATCAAGTGCCCGAGCGAGACATGTAAATATAAACGCACGGTGAAGACGGAGGAAGCCCCGACAGGAGAATGAGTATTATTTCAAGAGAGCAGGGTGGGCAAACCGCTGGGTGCGGCTTGCCCGTTTTTTTATAAGGGAATGTTATTAATATGTCAGAACAGCATGAAATAACCATCATCGGCGCGGGCCTTGCCGGGTGCGAGGCTGCCTGGCAGGCGGCAAGCCGCGGCTGCACGGTAACCCTGTGCGAGATGAAGCCGCAGCGGTTTTCGCCTGCCCATACAAGCCCGGGGCTTGCCGAGCTTGTGTGCAGCAATTCCCTGAAAGCTGAAGCCCTCGCCAATGCCTCCGGCGTTTTGAAGGAAGAGCTGCGCATGCTTGATTCTCTGGTTATCAGGCAGGCCGATGCCAGCCGCGTGCCGGCCGGCGCTGCCCTGGCTGTTGACCGCGACAAGTTTTCCGGCAGGGTAACCCGTGCTATCGAGCAGCACCCGGCGATAACGCTTGTACGCGGCGAAATGACGGAAATTCCCCGCGAAGGAATTGTTATCGTATCAAGCGGGCCGCTGACCTCCGATGCACTTGCCGGGCAACTGAAGCCTCTGCTGGGCGAGCAGTTTCTCTATTTTCACGATGCCATAGCCCCTATTGTCGAGGCCGACTCCATCGATACGGAAAAAACCTACCGCGCCTCGCGTTATGACAAGGGCGATGCCGATTACATCAACTGCCCTTTATCTCAGGATGAATATTATATTTTTGTACACGAGCTGCTTGCTGCGGAGAAAGTTCCACTTCGGGACTTCGAGACGCTTATTCCCTTTGAAGGGTGCATGCCCGTTGAGGTTATGGCTGAGCGGGGCTCAGAAACGCTCGCTTTCGGCCCCATGAAGCCGGTAGGCCTTGTCGATCCGCGCACGGGCCTGCAGCCCTACGCCGTTGTGCAGCTGCGGCAGGAGAACAGCGCTGCCACACTGTATAATATCGTAGGCTTTCAGACCCGGCTGAAATGGTCCGAGCAGAAGCGGGTGTTCGGACTCATACCGGGCCTTGAGCATGCGGTATTTGCCCGCTACGGCAGCATGCACCGCAATACCTATATTCAATCGCCGTCGCTGCTTGCGCCGGCGCTCCAACTGAAAGCAGACGCGCGCATCTTTTTTGCCGGTCAAATTACGGGTGTTGAGGGGTATGTCGAATCAATCGCCATGGGGCTTCTTGCTGGGATCAATGCCGCACGGCTTTCCGCAGGGCTTGAGCCTGCGGTGCCGCCTGCAACAACGCTCACGGGCGCTCTTGCCGCCTATATCACCGACCCGGCCAATGTAAAAAACTTCCAGCCCATGAATGCCAATTTCGGCATTCTGCCTGCCCTCGGCGTAAAGGCCCGCAAGGCTGATCGTAAGCGCCTGCATGCAGAGCGCGCACTGCGGGAAATATCTAAGTTTATTCTTTAGGTATTTTCTCTAAATATCTAATTTATAATTTATATTTTTTAATCAGTAGTGTCCGGTTAAAAATCAAACAAAGTTAGCTGGTTAGCCGGACGGTTATCAATTTTCATATAGTTGCAATCAGAAAAGGCCTGTAAAACGGGCATTTTGTGCAAAATGGTGATGCTCAATAT
>Ga0209777_10001083_pt1 | contig 41275 bp, 58 predicted proteins | sample FrelakmetHBP12HB_FD_187147 | JGI IMG/M metagenome (GOLD analysis project Ga0209777, IMG submission 187147) | Freshwater lake sediment microbial communities from the University of Notre Dame, USA, for methane emissions studies -HBP12 HB (SPAdes)... | ecosystem: Environmental > Aquatic >...
CCAAATCTAGTGGCTCCTTGTATACCGTTTATTCCATCAACCCCAGTAGCACCCTGCAGTCCATCTATACCAGTATCACCTTGAGGCCCTCCAAAAGGACCGGTGGCTCCAGCTATACCATCCATACCAGTGGAGCCTTGAATACCTTGAGTGCCTGCTACTCCTATACCGGTAACTCCTTGAATACCTATTCCAGTATTTCCCTGAATACCTTGAATACCTTGAGGACCTTGTGCTCCAACACCGGTTGCTCCTTGCGGGCCAGTACCACCACCTGATATTCCTGTGACACCCCTAAGGCCTGTGACACCTATACCTGCAATACCTGTGACGCCGTCTAATCCACGGATACCGGTTATGCCCTGTAAGCCCGTCGATCCCATTATACCTTGTAATAACCGAGCCATTAGTCGCCCCCAAATTTATTGGTGTATTAAGCACCCAATCAATCTAAATGTACCTGTATGATTAGGAACCACACTGACATCTCTTCTCAATTGACATACTATTTCTTGTCCAATTTGCGAGAAGTCACCGCTGTTAATAAGAAGTGTTGTGCAAGGATGTATACTTTTTAATAGTGATGTTGTAGGAACTGTGATTGTCTCTGTTGTAGTGTTTGTCGTAGGAGAAGATAAACCGTCTCTATATATTTCGTAAGTAAGATTAAATTTGACCAAACCTGTATCATTTGTCGTCATATCATAAATAAACGTAAATAGTATATTATTAGCTAGATTAAATGATGGTGGAACATTAAATTGAAAATATACTATAGAATCAGTAGAAGATTTAAAACCTACTGTTGCTGTAGAATTATCTATTAAAATACTATCAGCTGGATAAGTATCATCATTATCAAAAAATTCTACTTGCTCAGATGGTGTGGATCCTATTCCAGTAAATCCCTGCAAGCCTCGCGAACCTGTGTAACCTTGTGGGCCAGTCACACCAAGTCCAGTAAGACCCTGTGCCCCTTGTAGACCTGTGACTCCCCTTACTCCAGCTATGCCTTGTAATCCTGTAACACCAGCTATGCCTGTAAGTCCAACGGCTCCAGTAATACCCTGAAAGCCTGTAACACCAACTAACCCAGTAATACCGCTAAGTCCAGTAACACCTGCTAAACCTAAACCGGTGACTCCTTGAAATCCCGTAAACCCAGCTGGTCCACGTACTCCTGTGCCACCTTGTGGTCCAGTATAGCCAACAAGTCCAGTAGCTCCACGGTCTCCCTGAATGCCTTGTAATCCTGTAGAACCACCAGCACCAGTTGTACCAACTGTTCCATTTATACCAGCTAAACCCGTAGCACCTATAGGACCCTGTAAGCCAGTAAGACCAAGACCCTGAAGTCCTGTCATACCCATAGCGCCATCTAAACCAGCTAAGCCTGTCGCTCCTCTGTCACCTTGTGTACCAAATCCAGTAAAACCTTGAGCACCGGTCAGTCCAACAGCACCGTCAACTCCTGCTAGACCTGTCGCTCCTCTATCACCCTGTAAACCAGTAAGACCAAGACCCTGAGGTCCAGTAAATCCTTGTGAGCCGTCTAATCCAGCTAATCCTGTTGCTCCTCTGTCACCCTGTAGCCCAGTAAGACCAAGCCCTTGAGGGCCGGTCATACCTTGAGACCCGTCTAACCCAGCTAGACCTGTTGCTCCTCTGTCACCTTGTAATCCGGTAAGGCCAAGCCCTTGGGGGCCGGTCATACCAACAGTACCGTCGACTCCTGCTAATCCTGTTGCTCCACGAAGACCTTGTAGGCCTGTGTAGCCAGCACCCTGAAGTCCAGTAAATCCTTGAGAGCCTAAAGGTCCCTGTAAACCTGTATATCCTAATATACTAGCACCAGTATGACCTTGGCCGCCCTGTAATCCCATTGGTCCAATTAGACCAGTCTCTCCACGAGCACCTGTTAGGCCAAGACCGGTATGCCCACGAGCACCTGTCTGTCCCTGTACTCCTTGCACCCCAGTTAAGCCGCGTCCATCAAGTCCCCGAAGACCTGTATGACCTACTAATCCAGTGACACCGTATCCAAAACCGGTTGTACCCTGTGCTCCAGTAAATCCAATAGCTCCAACAGGACCGTGCAAACCAGTAATACCAACTAATCCAGTGACACCATGAGAGCCTGCTAAGCCAGCTAGACCTGTGTGACCACGGGTACCTTGTGGACCCTGTGTACCTGCTGATCCAGTGACACCATAACTTACACCAGTTGCTCCCTGAGCACCTGTAAATCCAAATGGACCACGAGGACCGTGTAAACCTGTCTCACCTTGGATACTTGCACCAGTAGCTCCCTGAGCACCGGTGAATCCAAAGTCACCATCCCTTCCAGACAATCCTGTGATACCTTTAAGACCCTGTAGACCTTGAATACCTGTATCACCTATAGATCCTTGTAAACCTGTATATCCAAACAAGCCACGTAGGCCTGTGCTACCTTGACTACCTACTTCTCCAAAAGCACCTGTTGCTCCCTGCAATCCTGTAAAACCAATAGGTCCAATAAATCCTCTAGAACCTGCTACTCCTATTGGCCCTTGTATACCTGTGGCACCATCAGAACCAGCTAGCCCATCCAAACCTTTAAGACCTGTTGCACCACGAATACCAAGTAATCCTGTAAATCCACGTAATCCATCAATACCTTGAGGGCCTGTACTTCCTGGTAAGCCAGTGTCTCCTCTTTCTCCTTCAATACCGTTCAGTCCTGTAATACCAGAAAGTCCTTGTGGGCCTTGTATTCCTGTAAAACCAAAAGCACCTCTTGGCCCCTGTATTCCTGTAAATCCTACTGAACCTGTCTGACCTAGGGCTCCTTGTATACCTGTTGGACCACCTAAACCGGTCTCTCCAGAAATTCCTCTTTGTCCTTGTAGACCTAGGCTTCCAGTGACACCTTTAGATCCAGATGGACCCTGTAGACCGGTGACCCCCTGAAGACCTGTAATACCTCTAAGACCGGTGACACCTTGAATCATATTGCAATTATCCTTATGTTTTTACAAACGTACTCCTTAGTTAGTTTAAATTAATAGATTACACGGTGTGAGAAAATTTATATGAAATGTGTCTGAGAAAATTAAATTATTTTTTTAATTTTTCAACTTGTTCTTTTACTTTTTTTACCAATTCTTTGAACTCTTTATCAAAGACCTTTTCAAATACATCATTATCTTTTTTTGCTGTCTTTTGCTTTGCCCACTCTTCTTTGACTATTTTAAAAAACTTTTTTTGTTCGGGCTTCTCTAACTGAAAAGGAGATTTCACTTTTCCTTTAAACTGTTCTTTAAGTTTCTTCTGCATGAATTTAATATAAGATTGTGCTATTTTTATGTCAGCAGGAGCGCTAGCTGTTGCTGAAAAAAAATCTAACATCTTTTTATCAATTTCCTTGTAAATATTTTTCTTTTTTTGCTCGGGAAGATTTTTAAAATCGATTTTATCTTTCTCAATCCTCTCATTTAAAAACTTTTTTCTAAGATCATCCATCTGCTTTTTTGACCAATATGGCATAATTTACTCCCTTTAGTCGTTTAATAATTTGGAATATTAGTTCTTTATCACAAGAGCTAATTGTGCTCACAGAACGGACATTTAATCATAAAAAATCCCCTCTCTATTCCGTATTACACAGTCTAAAGAGGGGATTTTAGTCAATAATTTCAAGTACTTAGATCCTTACCCTTAGGTTGAATTGGACCACAATCCAGTTTAAAGGAAATACTGGACTATAGAATATCTCAATTTGACATATTGTAGGATCATTAGGATCTTGTACAGCTGTCACATCAGCAAAAGCTGTGATAATAGATAGGTTTTGAAGTTGTGTCATTACGTTGCTTGCCGTGACTTCGATGTCTTGCAACACGGTTGACAAAAACTTTATACCTATAAATTTCTTCAAAGCAGCTCTAATCTGTTGTTGCACCAAATCTTTAATGTAAATAACTGAAGGCTCGCGTGTCAGAACCGTAGAAGGATCTGTAGTAAGAGCCTGTCTTATTAATAGATTTGGAATAGCTTCTTCAAGAACCGTAAGACCAGCAACAGCTGTCTGATTCATAGCTACTGAATCCATTTGCCTATAAAGTCTCTTAAATCCTACTAAGGTTTTGTTTGTCATAGGAGTAGCAACATCATAAATAGGATTAACAGCTAGGCCAGAGTAAGCCGCAGCCAAGAAAGAACCATCAACAACCGCATCATTTGAGTTACCGAATTCGTCTACCAAAGAAACAACCGCACCATCAGGATAAATACCAACTAGGCGATCAGACTTCATGCTCTTAGCAAATTGCTGAGCTTTTTCTGGAGTTGTGCCTACTGGGAATCCAAATACGCTTGTTCTCTCTGACTTATAACGTATCGTTGATAACTTTTCACAATGTAATCTGGCTTCATTAATAACATCAGATTTCGTTGTAATAGGACAAATAATATCAGGTTTTGTACCAGTGTCTCTCAGTGGTGATTCTACTTGCTTCAAAACATCTATATATGCCTGTGAAGAAGCATCAACACCTGAAGGATCTCTCAATACCTGTGCTAATGCAAGTGCTACAGCACCGTTTTGGAAAGCTAAATAAGCTGCCAAAGACAATCTGTTACTTGTATTAACAGGCCCGATAAACGAAGTGACATCTTTAATTTTTGTGTAGATACTGATTGGGTAAGATGTCTTAGCATAATTTAAAGTTACATAATAAAAATCACCAACCTTAGGTTCTAGACCTGACTTATTAAATGTAGATACAACAGCTGTATTACCAGCAGCTACACCTAAAGTACTTGCTGTCGTGATTTTCAGACCCGGTACTGCGTAATACGGATACCCACTTGTCTTGAATGTCTTAGAGATATCGTATTCAAGTAAATCGCCATTTCGATAATCAAACGTGGTAGGTTGCATAATTGTAAATCTAATACCTGTTTTCTGGTCAATATAGGTCTGTCCTAAGACACCAGAACCAGCACTGCCATCAGGCCCTAAGGAGCTGATTACTAAGTAGTTGTATGCATCAACAAAATTTACAAGTACCGTCTCTTCTACAGAGTAGCCCGGTATTGTCTGACCGTCAAAACCACCTGTTGGATAAGTGACACCCTCAATATCAAAATTAGAATTCCACACTGAATCAGAAGGTCTGTCTTCGAGTATCTGGGCTAGGTCACCATTATTAACAGAAGAGATTACAAATGTACCGCCTAGGAATGTTGTACTTGGAACAACACTAGTATATGTAAACACATCATCAGAAATAAAATTGTGCCAATATGTGACAAATACTTTATCACCAGCAAGAGGTGCTACTCTTAGTGTAAGCTTTCTTTCATAAGGACTTACTTCAAGAATATCTACTTCATTTAATAAAGCATTTGTTACATCTACACCTACATAAGCCGATAAAAGATTTACCTTATGAGTCGGTATACCTTTACCAGTACCTTCTGTTGGTATATATTCCAGCTCAAACACTTTGTTTAAGCCATCTGACACACCTGCTGTTGGACGAGCGTATACTTTATTATCATAAAGATAAGCATTTATCTGAGTATTGCCAAAAGCAGTAGTATTAGGAGAAGTAGCTCCAGATATAATAGAAAAGCTATTACCCCACTGAATAGTATTACCTTCAATAACAAAGTCTAGCAGATTAGTATAATCACTTCTGCCTGGTGCTGTTCCTACTCTTACCACATTGACAATGTTTTGTACTGGAAGATAATCAAAAGTATCTTGCCAAGTATTAGTCCAATAAGTAAATAAGACAGTAGCACCAGCAGCAGGAGCTGCCATTAATGTAATCGTACCAGACTGACCATCAACAGACGCAACAGATACTGACAGGCCGTTTACTTTTACAGACACTTTTGATACGTCTGTGGTAGCTATTCCACCATTTGTTCCATCGACGATAGGTACATTAAATACATAAAATAATGTATTGACGCCATCTGCTTGCTTGCTGAGGTTTTCGTCTGAAATAAGTGTATCTGTTCTTTTAAAATAATAATTTACTACAACTTCATCACCGAGTCTCGGTATGACTGAAAGTACAACTTTTCCAATACTTCCAAAAAGCTGAGCAACACCAACAGGGTCGCCGTTAAGATATACGGTGACGTTAGTGGGGTTGTTGGAGATTGTTCCTGTACCGTCTCCTGATACAATAGGATATTTAGATACAGTAAAATCTCTATTTTGGCCATTTAACTGTGCAGAGACATCTTCTTTATCCATGTAATTGTCTGCAACAGCACTAGACCCTCTGATAATTTCTTGATCTGTAAGCGTCAAAGTCTCACTACCAACACCGATGAGCAAAGGTACACGAAGACCGCCTGTCAGAGTAGCTACAGTTTGATCATTCAATGTCCTAGTATACACATTCGGTTCGGTGTATTCTAAAAAAGGACCTGGCATAAATACCTCCCAAAAATAAGTTTAAACACTTGTTAATATTAATAATTTATTTGTTAATAGATTTTTAATAAATAAATATAGAAAACTATTAGATCAAAAAATTAATAGATTAGTCGTCACCTTTAATTTCTTCTTTAATAGTCTTAGGGTCATTTTTTACTCTGTTAAATTCTGTGAAAAGCTCTTTTCTAATAGCGACCCCCTCTTTCTCAGATACCTGTTTGTCTTCTTTTGTCACAGTAAGAGGTATATAGTTTCCATCAGCATCTTTGGATATCCTGTGACTGCCTGTCTCTTTTCTTATCTTTTCTTTTTGCTTGTTTCTATCCTCATAAGCTAGCCAACGCTTTTCTGCATCCTTACCTACTTTTAAATCTATATCTTTAGGTATATGTGTAGGCTCAGCTATTTTAAAATTAGGGGCTGATACTACTTTTTCAGAAGAGGTCTCGCAATTTGGGCATATCTCCTTTCTATTATCAGATATTTTAGAGAAATATTTTTCAAATCTTAGGCTGCACTTAGGACACAAAAATTCATAGATTGGCATTATCTTATCCTTTCAAAAGTATTTGGATTTATGACCACTACAGGAGCATTTTCTAATACCGCCATAGCTAAATTAAATCCTTTTATAGACATTACCACCGGCTTATGCATAATCCACTCAGTCAATAAATTATAGTCAATGCTGCCTATATAATGCTGTTGATTAGTGACCTCATCATATACCTCTTCACTCTCTCCAGAAAAATTACAATTTACTAAAGCCAGCCCCTCACCATCCAATTGTTCTTTTCGATATACCAATAAATATGAAGTGACTAAATCTATTATCTCTTCTACCTGTATTGAATCTTTAGCATACACATCTAAAGAGAAAGTCATTTCCCATTTACCGCTGTATTCGTCAGCTACATGCTCTCTATCTTTTGTGACTATTATAAAGTGCTTATCATATAAGGATAGGGCTCTTCCAAAAGCTAATATCACCCCAGGCATTGCAGTATTATTTGAAGAATTTGTTTGGTCTATCTGAAAAGGCCCAGTAGTAAGTCCTTTTACTCGATATTCTGCTTTTATCGTCGCACCAGTAAGCGGAGTATTTATAAAGGATATAATACCTGATGTCTCATCTATACTAAAATCTATATCTTGTGACATCAGCTCATCGTTTTCGTATAGGGTCAAAGAATTTGGGTGCATAGGAGTATACGACAACTGAGTAGATGTCTCTGCGCCCGTAGCTGCATTAATAAGGACTTCTTCTTTATCTAACAAGCAATCAATCATAAAAGCATATTTTTCTAAAACGGTATCAGCTTCAGTGATTTCAAATTGATATACACCGGGGGCTACTAAATTCCTTACCCAGTATGTGACCTCTACTTTTGAATTTACCAAAGGTGCTGAGTGTAGTGTAATTGTCTTTTTTTGACCATCCACTGAATCGGGCACCACTCTGTTGTTGTTTATATAGACTTCTACATCACTAAATGTATTAGCATAGAAGAGATCTGTTTGTCCTTTTACAAGTTCTTGGGAAAGAGTGATTATGTTATTGATAGTTGTAAACTGATAAGACACATCTTCTTTTTGTATCTGATTAGATAAGTGTAAAGCGTCTTCTTTTGCCCATTCTATTGAAAGACTTGGGGAATTTTTATAGCCAGTCAATGTCACAAAACTATATACACTAGCCTGAAAATTATCTGCCGACAAAGGCATTCGACTAGCTGAGGAATTCTTTAAAATTATGCCTTCTTGTATCCTTTCCTTATAAGGATATCTATTATATACTGGAATATTCTTATATATAGGGTGGCGACTAATAAAATCTTTTATTTCTAAAAGAAGACGTTTCTTTGTAGCATTTACAAGGTAATTTTTCATTTTTTAGCCTTCGTTTTGGGACATGATTAGAAGACCTTTAGCTATACTATTTAAAGGATCTGCAGCTCTTTTCACTTCACTTATTGGAAAAGGAAAGCCTTTTTCTTCATTAATAGCTTGTTTTACTAAATCTATAAAGCCATTAGGTAGAGAAGTACCGCCAGCGACTATACAGGGTATCTCACTAGGAAGCTCAATATTGCCCTGTAGCTCTCTAAACTTCTCAATAAAATGATGAATGATATATTTAATATAGTGCTTATAATAGACAGCTAAAGCTGCTTGTTCTTTTCCTTTTGGATTTAAGAGGTCTATGCCCTTTTCTTTTATAGCACAAATTTGACTTTCTGTTTTACCAGTTGCTTTAGCAGTCTGGGCATCCAGATAGCTTCCCGCCCGGGATACGGAGAATTTAATTGCTTCTATTGTCTTAAATACTAATGATACATTAGACATACCATGACCACAAGAGATGCATAGCCCTGTAAATTGATTGTTAGCACATTCTGAGAAAGCTAAGGCTGTTGATTCACTTACAGTCTTTACTGTCCACCCTAGACTAGCTACTATATCAGATACTACGGCTTGATGATATAAAGCATCAAAGTCACTATCTACAGGATTCCCGGGAGAGCTTATATAAGCTATATTTTTAGTAGAGCTGGGTTTGCCGAGCACCTCGCCCACCATTACCTTTAAAATTTCCATTGCTTCTATTTCACCAGCTGAAATCACACCTTTATTTAAGGGATTTCTAAGCTTACGCCCAAAGATGTTTGCGATATTAGCAGCATCATCACCCAGTACATAACAGGTGTCTCCTTTTTCTATATAGCTAGCTTCACCGCTTAATTTTAGCATTTTTGTTTGTTCTTTTGTTAAATCTATGAACACGTCTCTAATTCTTTTAAAATTTACTTTTCCATCTGCTTGTTTTGCAGAAATAATATTCATAGTACCTATATCTATACCAGCGCATTCAGTAGCTACTTGTTGTATTGGCTTTGTTGGTTGTGCAGGTTTTGATGGCGTAGGTGCTATCGGAGTCTGAGGTACAACTGCTACCTGTACCGCTGGGGTAGGGACAATAGGAGGATTAGGTTCGGTTACCGTAGTTTTTGCTTCAGCTTGTGCTTGAGAAGCCACTCCTGTTACATGATTTGTCGTCATAGGGTTACTCCTTATTTTTCATTTTCTTTAATTGTTCTAGTATATCGTCTGTTCCTTGAGATTCCGCATCTTTAGTCACTATATTTTTATTTGAAATATCACTTAAATTTATATCAGGGATTACTAGAATATTGTCATCAAAGACTTTCTTAAGCGTTTCTTGTATTTTTGGTGTTGTTTTCCAAATATCTTTTTGTATAGACACTTCTTTAGCCAAAAGCTGTTCCATCTTTTCTAATAGCATATCTATTTTACCATCAGGCTCACTTTTCAACGTTAACTGATTGACTTTATTAATAAGTTTATCGATTTTGACATCTAAAAGTTTTATATAATTACCTAGTTCAGAATTATCAGTTACGGTAGGGTTAATTATACGTTTAATTTCTTTTGTATATCTGTGTATTTTTGGATCGTACGGTACTAATAGTTTTTTTCTTATCAACTCTCTTAGCTCATAAGAACTTTTTAAATCTTCATTAGAAAGGTCAATTGTTTCATTTTCAGATAAGACAATATTTAAATCTGATATATTCAGGGCACCTATAATTTTACTTATATATTTCATATGTATCATTATACAAATCACTATTTAATTTCTTAAGCAAAAATTTTTATTTAAAAATCCTATACTTGTTGTGTAAAATACAGTTGTGGGGGATAAAGATGTTTAAAAAGACAATCGAAAGACAAGCTACTATTCCAAGATTTTATGGAAAGACTTATATAGATTACGCCAAAAACGTACAGATATGTCATATAATGCCATTAAATTTAATTGTACGACTTCTATTAAATTTTAAATTTTCAATTAAAAAACCTAAAAAGTCTTGGTGGGAAAAAAAGGAAAAAGCAATTTTAGCCAGACTTTCAAACAAGTATGATAGAAAACTTACAGATTTAGAATTTGAAAATCTTGAGTTAAAGACCAGAAATAGTATGCTCAACCTGACGCTAAGTAAAATAGCTTGTGATCTATATACTGACGAAGATTGCATAAATCATTAAAGTTTGTTTTTTTAGTAATAAAAGTGATAGTTTAAAGTGACTAAAAAAATTCTTATTGTCTATAGCGATCCTAATTGCTCTTGTACAAAAAAAAGTACATTTGAGTTAGCAAAAGGATTTTCTAAATTCACAGAAACTAATACTATTTATCATAAAGATTTGAATGATAATGTTATAGCAGCACATGCTATAATAATTTTTCAAAGATTAGGGGCTAATGCCGGTATTATCACACCCGATATTAAAGCTAAAATTTTTAATTTTATAGATACTTATAAATTTAAAAAACTTTTTGTATATGACATAGACGATCTTATACTGGAATCTCAAAATTGTACTCCTATTGATTTTATTAAAAAAGTTGACGTAGTTGCCGTACCTAACGAAAATTATCTTAAACATATCTTTACACACAATCCTAATGTAATACTTACTAGGACGTTTGTAGATATTGAAGAAATTAAAAATATAAAAAATGATCTTAATCTCCCAAAAGATAGATTAAATTTATTATGGGCTTCTACTGGTGCTTTAGGCAAAGATCTAATGAAAAATCTTATACCTGAAATTACTAAGCAATTCCCAACGACGTTAATACACTGTTTAGGTCGAATAGAGTTTTCTAATTTTAAAAATACCAAATGTTATCCTATACAACCATATCCTGAATTTGTTAAATTCTGCAAAGCCTGTGATATAATATTAAATCCTATTTCTTATGATACTCAATCAGATAACGCTCTTATTGCAAGAAAATTAAAAGATACAACTTTAAAAGATTTTATAGATTGTAAATCTGAAATAAAATATGCTCATGCTGGAATATGTAAGACTCCAATTATAAGTTCGGTGTCTAGTTCTTATAAATATGCTATAAAAAATAAAATAAATGGATTTTTAGCTGAAAACTTACAAGACTGGATAGATGCTATTAGTCTTTTAACAACAGAAAAAGCCCTTAAAAATAAAATTGTAAATAATGCATATGATGATGTATTAAATAACTACTCTCTTAGCACAGTAAGTCAAAGAATATATAATGATCTTGAAAAACAATTTGATATGAAAAAAGGAGCCAAGATTTATTTAGAAATTATACAAAATGAAAGTTCTGATGTATTAGGCGAAATAACACCTAGAAAAGCAATCATACAAAAGATAAAGTGTACAAAACCTAATTTATTTAAAATAGATTTCTTTGGAGCAACTTTTGCACGAGTAAATAGATGCTCTATTAGTTGTAAAATAGTAGATTCTTCCAACGGTGTGACTGTACGTGCAATATCCCAAGAATGTGATTTTATGTCAGATAATGCTTGGTTTGAATTTATATTTGAGCCCATAAGAGACAGTGAAAATAAAAATTATGACATTGTCTTAGAAAGTCTTGATAGCAGTATCGGTAATGCTGTTACTGTATATAGAAGCGTCGCTATGACTAATCCTGATAAAAATATAGGAGATCTTTTTATAAATAATTTTAAGGTGAGAGGGCAGCTGAAATTTAGAACATTCCATAAAAATGGTTAGACAGTAATACCTCCATCAACTACCAAAGATTGCCCTGTAATAAATCTTGACTTATCAGATAATAAAAATTCTATAGAAAATGCTATATCATCAGTTTTTGCAAGTCTTCCTAGAGGAGTACGCCTTATTATTTGTTCTTTTTGTGCTGGAGTAAGGCTTTTTGACATCTCTGTCTCTACATATCCAGGCAATACACAGTTTATTCTAAAATTTTTACTACCCATTTCTCTAGCTAATGCTCTTGTAAAGCCGTCTAAAGCAGCCTTGGTAGCACTATAGACAGCTAGCCCCTTATATCCTCTAATTCCAATTATAGAACCGACATTTACGATAGTACCGCTTTTTTTATCAGCTAATCTTTTTCTTATATAAAGTTTAGTCAAACAAATAATAGATATAAGATTTATATTTATCAGATCATAAATACTATCAACACTCTGCGTTGCAAGAATACCGTCATAGGCTACTCCTACATTATTAACTAAACAATCATATTGCTCTAGATTTAAAGACTCAAACTGTTCTATTTTTCTTACATCCATCCCCGATAGATGTTTTATTTTATCAGAATTTTTATGATTTAATAAATCAGTCACTAAGCCTTTAGCAAAAGTGGTGACTTCATAAGAATCAGCTAAATATAAGGCTGTCGCCCTACCTATTCCCCGACTCCCACCAGATATTAATATTTTTTTCATAGACGCTTCATCTTTCCAGCTTTAGATAGCTCTAGTTGTTCTACTTTATTTATTTGACAAGGACAGGCATATTTAGGGAGATTCTTTCTTAATAAAGACAATAGTTGTTTTTGTTCGATATCTCCGACATAATCCAGCCCAACAACACTTCCTAATATAGGACTTTCTATAGAGTACGCTCTAGCTATCTTAACGCCACACTCAATAGCTTTAGTCTCAACAAATATCGGTGACACCTTATTACCACCTACATTTATTATTTCCTGTACTCTACCAAAAAAGTAATACCTACCTTCTCGTAATTTCCAAATATCGCAAGTATTATAGCCGTCTATTATCAGTTCATCGTTTTCTGAAAAACTATATTTAGAAAATTTATAGTTAGGAATACCCTCTAGTCCATCAGATACACTACAAATATCCCCCACCTCAGTAGAAGCATAAGTGTGAGTAACCCTAGCAGTTGACCAAAGACGCTTAGCAGTATCTATAATTTCTTGAGTAGTATACTCTCCACCAAAAGTGATCTGTTTAAGCGGTACTTGTCGAAGTAGTTCAGCATTTAATAATAATATATTCCTAAACATAGAAGGTGTAAGACTTATGTGAGTTATTTTATAGATATAAGCAGCTTCAACTAAACTATCAAAACTTAAATCCTTTGGTATTACAACTGTACTGTTAAATTTATAGCAATGTAGTAATACCGAGATACCTGCCCATCTCTCTGGACTATATGTCAAAAGCCAAAGGTCTCCTTCAAGCCCGCCTCTTTTTTTATCTAAAGCTTTTGTTATATCTTGTATAATTGTCTTAGGAATACCTGTGGTACCGGAAGTCTTTAAAGAAAGCTTTTCTTTATCTTTTATTTTATTTAAGATATCCTCAACTGTATTTTTTAGATCTGAATTTTGAACAAAAATTACAGTCATCGACAGCTCACAAACACATCTGCTAAATCTCCAACAGTTCTTATAGCTGACCAATTTATATTTTTTTCCTGTATTTTTATTCCTGTAACTTTTTCACAGCCTAGCATTATAGTTGCATAATCTAGACTATCTAATCCCAATTCTTGTATTATTTTTGTTGTAGATTTTATATCAGCGGGATTGAGAGTTTTATCTGGTGTTTCACAGATTAAAGTTATGATTTCATTTACTATTTGTTCTTTTGTCATATATTCTCCGAAAAAATAATTGATAACTGATGAAGATCTGTGTATCTATCATTATGATAGATATGATCTTTTAAAACACCTTCTGTTTGAAATCCTAAAAGATGATGAAATTTTATAAGTCTTTCGTTGTGTGACATTACCTGACAAAAAAGTTTATGGAGTTTTAAATCATTTTTTGCAATATCTATAATCTTTTTTTCTACAGAGAAACCTAAAGAAGGATACTCTTCTTTTATTATAAATCTTCCCCATTCTGCGTGCTTATTTGCTTTATCAATATCATAAATTGAGACGGTACCTGCAGGAGTAGTATCCCACTCAATAATAAAATATAAATCTCCTTTATTTTCAATATGTTTAAGAAAATTAAGATGTTGTTCTTTTGTGATAATAGCTTTTCTTGGAAAATAAAAAAGACCTCTCTCACTATTATGTAAAGACAGTACAAAATCAGTATCTTTTTCTTCTATTTTTCTTAAATTTAGCACAAACTTATCCTCTCCTTATAATTATATAGAAAATAAGTTAAAAAATTAAAGTTATATCTATAAAATAAAGAAGAATGGGGGAATTTATGAAATCAATACAGGTGTTACGTCCTAAATACCACACAAACGAAATATTAGATCTTATAAAAGAGAGTTGTGACTTGTGCTGGACCGGCCTAGGGGGTAGATGTGATGATTTTGAATTAGAATTTAAAAAAATAACTGGCGCTAAATCCGCTTATTTTACAAATAGCGCGACAGCCGCTCTTCATTTAGCTTTTTATCAGCTTAAACAAAAATATAATTGGGATATCGAAACAGAAGTGATTTCGACACCTTTGACGTTTCTTAGCAGTAATCATGCTATTCTTTATAATAATTTAAAACCGATTTTTGCAGATGTTGATGTCTATGGCTGTCTAGATCCTGAAAGTGTTAAAAATAAAATTAATAAAAACACTAAGGCTGTTTTGTTTGTTGGTCTTGGCGGTAATATTGGGCAGCTGCTGCAAATTATAGAAATATGTAAAAAGCACAATTTAAAGTTAATATTAGATGCAGCTCATATGTCAGGTACAAAAACTACAAACTCTCTACAACATATTTTTGCTTTAGAAGGCCTCACTTGTTCTATAGCTTCTTTTCAGGCTGTGAAAAATCTTTCAATGGCTGATGGTGGTATGTTAATATGGCACGAGTCAGATTTTGAAGAATTAGATAAGCACTCAAGACAACTAGGCTGGCTTGGCATTTCTAAAACCACAGCTCAACGTACAAATGAGGGTACTTATAAATGGTATTACGACTGTAATGATGTAGGTTTTAAATATCACGGCAACAGTGTGATGGCTTGTTTTGGCTTAGTCGGTTTAAAGTATCTTGAACAAGAAAATGCCTATAGACGCTATTTATGTGATATTTATACAAAAATGTTAGAAAAAAACTCAAAGATACAGCTGGTTAAACACAACTCAGATTGTATTAGCAGTCGTCATTTATATCAAATTTTAATAGATAAACGCGATGAAGTAATGCTAGCTCTTAATCAACAAGGTATCTATTGTGGTGTGCATTATAGAGATAACACACTGTATCCTATGTATAATTATGCGGCAGGTACTTGTCCAAAAGCTGAAGAATTTTCAAATAAGACTATCTCGCTTCCGTTGCATCTTCATATGACGGTGGAAGATGTAGTATATGTGTGCGCTAAATTAAATGAAATTTTAAAATGAAAATTTATATACCTGAGTATTATGAGACATCAGGAGGTGCTGGAAGATTTTTTAATACTTTAAAAAAGTATTTATCTGATTATGAAATTATTCATAATTTTGAAGAAAAAAATATTGATATAGCATTAATAAATGCAGGGATCTGGCCCGTAAAACCTTTTATTGATTTTAAATTTAATAATCCTAATGTGCCAATAATCCATAGACTAGATGGCTTATCATCTAGAGAAAAAAGAGAAAAAGGTGATTATACTCTTAAGGATCTTAATAGTTTTACAGATTATACAATTTTTCAGTCAAAACATTGTAAAGAAATTTTTAAAGATATTATAACCCCTAAAAATTATAATATTATTATTAATGGCTCAGAATTTCAACCCTTACTGACTAAAAGTACAGATAATAAAATTAAAATTTATCATTCTTCTTGGGCTGTCGGTAAATGGAAACAACAAGACAAAGTTTTTGATTTTATTAAAGCTGTTGAAACCAGAGAAGATATAGAGTTTTATTTATTTGGTAACTATTTATCTTTAAATGAGCTTATTGAGCATAAGATTGACTGCTCTAAAGATCCTAAAAATATTAGATTTTTTGAAGAAAATAATAAGTTATTTGAAAGTTTTAAGAATGTAAAATATTTGGGATATCTGACAAAAGAAGAACAACCTTCTCTAATAAGCTCAATGGACTTTTTATTCTTTCCTTCTATAATGGATAGCTGTCCGAATACTGTAGTAGAAGCTATTTGTTGTGGTATACCTGTCATTTATCATAATTCAGGAGGAACACCAGAAATTGTAGGACCAGCAGGAATAGATATTTCACAATATAATTATGATTATATAAAACTTCTTGATTATATAAAAATTGAAAAAGCTAATTATAAAAATTTAGCAAAAACTAGACAAAATTTATTTTCTATAAAAAGCACAGCAAAAAAATATAAAAAAATATTTAAAATATTTGAAGGAGTCGTGCCAAAGAAAATAGAATTACGCATAGGCTGGATCATGTGCTTTAACAGCACTGGAGGCAGTTCTAGAATAGGTGGCTTTAATTTACATGATGAATTTAAAAAATTAGGTATTTATTCTAGCATTCTTCATGAAAATGAAAATTTTTCAGTAGGAATTGAAGGCTCCTTAGAAGCCATTAAATATAAAATAAAACAAGAAAATATAAACACTCTTATTTTACAAAAAGTACATATGGGCAACACCCTAGAACTTTGTGCTTGGTGTAAAGCAAACAATATAAAAATAGTCTTTGCGGTAGGAGATATAGCTAAGACACCCTTATTTGACATAGCTAACTTAGTAATAGTGTCTTCGGTATATTTCAAAGACTATATACTAAAGATGTACCCACAAGCTAATGTTGAATATATAGATGACGGTATAGAAACATCTGAAAAATATAAAATTCATCAAGATAAAGAAAATCTTACAATCGGTTGGTATGGAAATAAGGACAGATTTAATGAGACTTTATTTATAAAAAGTATTCTTAAAAAAGGAGATACTTTATTTTCTATAGCTAATTGCTCAGAAGCTTCTTTTTCAATGGGCTACGGGTGTAAGATACCTTGGAATGTCTCTTTACTGGAAAGTCTACTTATTAATAACACTGATGCTATAGCGTTACCTGTAGATCTAACTCAACAAAAAAATTTATTTAAATCTGCTAATAGGCTTACCCTAGCTTATAGCCTAGGCCTTCCTGTAATAGCCTCTAGGGTACCGAGTTACGAAGTAGCTTGTGGATACTTCTGCCAATCAGCTTTATTTGCTGATGTTAATAATATTAAAGAATGGTCTAATCATCTAGATTTTCTGAGAACAGCAATTAATAGAGTAAAATTAGCTCATGTAGGGTATCATACAATCACAGATCGCTATAATAAAAATACAATAGCAAAAGAATATATAATAAGACTTCGACAAATTTTTAATTAAAAGCTTAATATTTAAGCATTTTATCCGCTAATCAATTAATATAGCCTAAGGAGCGAGGCAAATTAAAAGGACACACATACCACCCCTTTTAAGCATTCTGCTCCTCCTAGATTTGTTTTACGCCAATAAAACAAATCACAACCATTAAAAAATTAGATTTTGAGAATTTAATGGGAGGAGTCCTCATTACACAAAGATTCTCTTGAAATTTTAAAAAAAGATTTATATAATAGTGTAACAAATTATAAATTTTAGATTTTTTAATCTAAAGAAGGGAAAGGGTTTATGAAGTTTTTATTGGTAGCTCTCGTATTGGTTGGGATGATGTCTTGTACCCCAGCAGCACAAAAGCCAAGCGCATTGTGTGATTACACAACTATGGGCTTGACTGTAGCAATGGGTTCTTTTGTGAAAGAACTTGGTACTTGTAATGCAACTAAGCTTACTAACAAAGTCTTAGATATTATCAAGTGCCCTGAAATTGCACAAAAGTCTAATATTACAGCAGATCTTAAGATAGTGTGTCCTTATATAGTCCCAGTTGTTGTTGGTCTATCAGCAACTGAATTACAAGCGTTGGATTGCGATCCAGCAACTGTAACAGCTAAAATTCAGAATCTCTGTAATTTTATTCCAGCAAAAAAGTAAATAACACTTGACATTAAGCTTATTTACGCTAATATGTCAGATGTTATTGTAAAGTATTGGTACAGTATAGTAAAGTGTAAGGGAGAGCCGAGAGGCTCTCCCGATTTATTTTATCTTATTTTTTTAAAAGTTCAAGATATTCTGGATATTCTGATATAAAATCTAATTTACCGTACCAACCAGCAACACTATAATTTGGAGCATAAATAGCTACTCCAGTAACTTCCGTATAGTAAGAAGTTCCCTTACTATCTATTACCATAGAATTATAAGCATTTAATAGTTCTTCAGAAGCGTTTGAATTTTTCAAAATTTGTCCTAAATCTTTATTGTCCGCAATTGCAAAAGATATAGCATTTTTTTTAGCTTTCTTAAAGATCTTTGAATCTACTGAGAGCGCCCATTCTTTAAATAATGGTAAAAATTCTTTAAATTTAGCTAAGCTAACTGCTGACATAGTCGAATCATCATCTACATAAACTCCTGCATAAGATTCAACAATACTCTTAGCAAAATCTTCTTCTTGAAATTTATCTTTTAGTGCTGGAAACATTTTCGAATAATCCCATCCAGCTCCAGCTTCTGTATGCTCAGAGGCGACCGCTACATCTACATAATCTTTCACTTCATAAAGAGTCTCGACCATCTGCATCAAGCAGGCGTCATACCCAAGTACGTTTATGTGAATTGGTAATATCTCTTCAAAAATCTTATGAAAATCGTTTGTTTTTATAACATTGCCAGAACTTTCATCTATAGAAACATCAAAAAGCTTAAAAGAATCTTTACCCAACATTGGCTCAGCACCCGAGCCGTGGTCCCATATATCTAAAAAATATTTATCAGATGGATATTTTTCCACTGTCCATTTAATAAATTTAACAAGTTCTTGATAATTTCCACCATCAACTTCTCCTACTGCAAGTTCGTCATCTGCAATTCCTGCTGCATTAAAATGAACATATTTAGAGTCACCCTGCTCGCTTTTGTCTATCATTGCTACAATGTCTACTTCAGAATCTATAACAGGTATTATAGACTTAATCTGGTCAATATTCAATTGAGCAAAAGATTCTAAGGAATTGTCAGCATTAAGCCACAAAAGCACAGTCCAATTTTTTGCCATCAAAGGCATTGCAAATAACATAACACACATTAAAATTTTAAGCATTCGTACCCCCTTCCAGAAGACGCCAATCTCCTGTTACATTTCCTTTGTACTTGTAGAATTTTTGAATTAGAAAACTCAGACCGGTCTTTAGTATTAACTAAGACCACCAAAAGAAACTCAGTACCGCTATTCTTTAACACCCACCCCCCAGACTAACGACGCCAATCTCATAGTCTCTTAAGGTGCTTATAAATTAATACATTATATAAAGATTATGTTTTTATGAAAGTGTGTCTAGTATGTCTGAAAGGCTTTTTAAGGTCTCTTGTGTAAGCTTTACATTCTTATTTTTTAAGACTTTACCACAAGTAGAACATATCTGTGTGATACTTAAAATATTATCATCTAGATTTATTAGATATTCTTGAGTCTCATGCTGACAAAAATGAGCGGCTTCGCAGTCTTCAGTTATCCATTTTAAAGTACTTTCCCGCCCACATATATCACATATAAAGATACTCTCTATTATAGAATTTGTTTTGATTTTCATGGAATCCCCCCAAAGCTATTATATTAAAAAAAGGAACATTTATTTAACCTAGTAATATTCTTTATGTCTTACATCATAAAAAGCTAACCTAAGCTCATATCTAAATAAAGTAATAATGACATCAAAACCTTTATGATCCTGTTCTTTTCCTCTATAGGTAAATTCAAGATTAAATAAAGAAGAGTCTTTCCATTTACTGACTTGAAATTCTAGGCCTTTATTTTTTGAAAGTTTAAGAAATTTACATTTAAAAGTGTTTGGTTTCATTTTATACCCCGTTAGTATCGTTAAAGCTTTACGGGGGCAAAAGCTTTTGGGAAACGAGTATGGGCATCAAATTGCGGGGCCACCCAGTACTCTCCGCACGATACCTTCACGGTACATGATCGGGCCCCTTAAGGTTATTTTTCACAAGTTACTTTTATATTTCTATCAGAAATCTGATATTTTTCTCCAAGTTGTAACCAACTCTTATATACAATAACAGTAGTAGTATCTCCACTCGATTTTACCTCTGTTAAATATAATGGCTGCTCTGAGACTACTTTATCTTTTAAAAAGACTTTACAAGGCATATCATTTACACATTTGTTAATTAGAAGAATAGCAGTTACCATTCCAAAAATCACTGTTACAGTTACAATAACTATAGTCACCATAACTACAATAAATTCCTTTATTGGATCCATTTAAATCTCCTTATAATTTATTTTATCCCCAAAAATATTCACTATCTTTTTTTTCCAAGCGTTATTAGGTGTGCCTAAATAATACTGTAAAGTCTCAGAAGCCTGTCCCCACCACAAATACATTACTTCAGGAGCAGCATAGGTGCTTGATCCAGTAATACTATCTAAGGAATTACAAAGAGCTTCTTTATTTTTAAAATTTTCAGGTATGATCTTTTTTATCGCCTCCAGCACTTCATTTAAAGGTCTCATCCATCCTCCACGACTTTACATTTCATTTTGCAATTCTTAAACGCAAACATAAGAACAAGCTCCTTCAAAAGTGCTGGCATATCTTCATAGGAGTTGAACATAGACGTCCAAGCAGAAAATGCCCATCCCTCATAATGAGGTTCTAGATGTACATGATGATATTTTAGTACGTCTATAAGATACTGTAGATAGTCTTCTTCTCCATTATAGTTATAATCCTCTATTTTATATTTATCGATTTTATCTAATAGATCTGTACAGTTTTTGACAACCTTTTCCCAGTCTTCAATTGAATTTTTAGTAAATCGTATTCGATCTGCTACTTTTATAGGATTTTGAGTCTCTAAGTTTTTTAATTCTTGCTTATTGCGTTCTACAATTTCCTTATATTTTTTTATATCATTTAATATAGTAGTTTTGAATGTAGGTCTATTTAGATTTACCCAGCCTAATTCTTTGATGAGAATCTCACACAACTCGTGCTGAGACATCTGCACATTTACTATAAAACTTGCAGATGAAGAATTGGATACAAATCCTTGTCTAGCTTTCATTAATGTCTATTCTCCGCCCATAAGGAGACGCTATTGTAGTAACTCTAGAGATTTCTAAATGATCTGCTATTAACCTAGCAAATTCTTCTTTATTTCTACAGGTCACTACCATATCACCTAAAGTATACCGATAATCTCCCTCAACTAAATCCATACATGTTATGATTAGTTCTTTATTTTTTGTCTCATGAATATAAGCATCTTTTTCGATGCCGTATTTTAATAAGTCTAAGTCAAGTAAAGCTGTTCTAAAATCACCTTGATACTCGTTTTTAATGTTAGACTCATGAGGATTAACTTTTATATTATGAGATCTGTGTATGTTGGTCATGGGGCCATTACCGTGCCTTGTCTGAAAAGCTCTTATTACTAAATATAAATATGGTTGTTCTGCCATTTCTAGAATATTCTTGGAACCTGTATTGGATCTTGTTACATGGGGAAAAAATCCAATGTTTTGATCTAATAAAAGTCCTTGTGAGCCTTCAAATATATAATTATCATAGTATGGAAGTATATCTTCGACGATATAAAAATTAGAAGCACTTTTAATTCTTTCACAGCATTCCAAGAAATAACTGAGGTTAACTTTATCTGATACATAATCCCCGCTATATAAATGCTCTGGCCAATAATGTTCTTTAATTAAATCCAGCTTTAGTTTAAATATGGAATCATAAAATAAATCTCCTACATGTAACGAGAAACCTTTTTCTTCTCTTTCAAAAGTGGTTCCTACACCTACACCGCAAGTTCCGTGATTAATAGCTTTATAATTATGTTGGTTACGTCGTATATCATAGGGTGTAGTTATAGGACACCTTTTATCTATATAAAGAATAGGATCAATACCTTTCTCTGATAGCACACTTAATTCATTAATTGTACCCACAGGATCAAATGTGCAGTACTTAGACCAATAAGTAGGTATTTTTCTTAAAGTACCACTACCAAAATTTGAAAATACATGAGATATACTATCCGTTTTTACAGTATGCCCTGCCTGTTGACCCCCACTAAATCTAATAACTAAAGTATTATCTAAAGACCGACAAAGGGAATCAACCACATTACCCTTACCTTCATCACCGAATCCTAATCCCAATACCGCACGGGTATTATAACATAATTTCTTCATGTGTCTCTGCTAATATAGGACTATTTTTATATTTTAAAACAGTATCTGTAATAGCTTTTGAAATATCTGAAGCTCTTTCAACAATAATAAGATTATCACATAATAATTGCTTCCAATTATCCATGACTTCTCTACGACTTCCAGAATTAGTCTCTTTTACATGAATATGATAGACATTAAATCTTTCACTTGCTTTAGTAATCAAGGCATTAGCAGTGAAATCTTCATACTGCCCATCACCTATCAGTTTCTTTAAAGTCCCTGCAGGAAGCACTTTTAATGTAGGCTCATCTCCAATTGTAAAAAGAAATCCTTTTTTATTTCTTTTTTCAAAACAATCAATAGAGGTATGATAAGCTGCCAAATACCAAGCTAATAAATAACTTTCCCCAGCATTTCCACCACCGCCCCCTTCAAGATAGACATCAGTCAACCACTTATCCAAAAGCTCATCACTAGATTCAAATTGACCTACTTGAAGAGGCGACCTATCACATTCATGGTCTCCGATACCTAAAAAGAGTATTTGAGGATCTGCTTCCCCACCTTGAATAATTTTACTTACAACAGCAGGCAACCCTTCTTTGACAAGGAAATGAGGAATAGACCCCATAGAACCTGTTACATCTAGCCCTAAAATAATAGCTAGAGAATTTGGATGCTCATTAGAATCTCTAGCCTCTCTTATATTTATCCCATAAGGATTCATAGCGTTATTAATTGATTTTTGAGTAAATATCTCATCACGACTTTTTCTATCATAGCCCAAAGAGTTTGCACGAATTGCTCTTGTATCTGAAGAATAACTTCCCGACCCCATTAGATACCTCCATTTTTATTTAAACGCGTTTATTCACCAAACAGATAGTTGTATCTTTTCTTAGCTATTTCTAACTTAATGTCTGCATTTCTGATTTTAACACCAAGCTCTACATCCTTTTCGGTGTAAGCCTTTGAGTCAAAGTCAGATGCAAGTACTAAACTCATTGCGTCAGTCGGTGAAAGATCGAGCATATTTTCTTGCTCTCTTTTCATCTTTTTAATCGACATTTCTAGATCCTCAATTTGTCTTTTGTAGACTAATTGAGTATCCTCAGCAATTGATTTTGCCCTGTCATCTCTAATTTGCTTATTATTTCTCTTTAACGAGCCTATAAAAGCACCAGCATTGGTTTCTTGAACTTCTTCCATGAACTCCTCCTTTAAAATTTCTCATTGACCTAGACTCTGATCCCCATTCCCATAAAAACAATCTCATTAATTTCTCTCATAATTCCTCACTAATAAGGAGCTGGAAATCAGACAAATACAACAACAAACAAAAATCAAAGGATTTTTGGTGTGCAACGACTTGTCAACAACAAAATAAAATGTCGTGCCAAACACCGTTCCAGTGGAGGTCAGATTATTAATCTGGCCCAATATGTCTGCACCAGCCCCTGTCGGTACTCTAAGTCGAGTTTACTCAATCTCAGAGACCAATACGTTATAGTCTATATCTGTCTCTAGTGTAGTCTTAGCATTACTTTCTTTGATCTTATGATTGATTTCAAAGAGAGCCTTGTTAATCAAAGTAATTTTTGCATCTACTTTTTTAATATCATATGTCGGTTTGTCAGTCTTACCACTTTCAGTCCAAAAGGTCTCACGAGCAGATGATGTTTTAAGCTCATTCAACTGCCCTAGACGCTCACGTAAAGACTTTTCCATAGCCAATAAATAATTCACGGTGACTTGTTTCATTAGTCCCTCCTTTTAATTGTAAAAGCCTAGCAAAAGATTTATCAGAAAGCAAGATTATTTTATAGTTATAGGAAGACTTTGCTATAACCCATTAAACTCACTATAACTAGATATATTTACCTAACCTACAATCTCTCCTCAAATTACAAGCTTTATGCACTAATCTTAAATTAGTAAGCTTATTTGAACCTCCCATTGATCTAGGAATTATATGATCCAAAGTAGTATCATTAATATCAATCATAGTCTTTTTACAAATAACACATATATTGTTTTCTGCATAAAGCTTATGTCTAATTTTCGTTGAATTCTTTATAGGTGAGTTATTTCTTTTTATTTTAGCCGTATGTCCAAAAATACCATTACATATTGCTATAATTTCTGAAAAACTGCTACAACGAAAAGGCTTTGTGGTACCGTCTATAAAAATAGTATTCTCTTTGTTGTCGTAAATAAGCTGAAGCTTTCCTTTAAAAAGATACTGCTCATCTGTTATTCTTGTAACTTCAATATTTTTGCCCCCTAAAGATCTGCAAATACCATTATACTGAAAAGAATAATCTGCCATATATAATTTACTTTATCCTTGATAAAAGAGTAATATAAGCTATAGTATTTGTCTATAATTTTTTAAAAAGGAGTATCGACATGACAATCCGAATATGAAGACCTAATTAGGAGGATGTCATGTATAATAACCCTTTTTATATTCCTGATTGGAATATCAGGGGTCATTGTCTTTTTTTAAATCACTATCTACAAGTCTTTGAAAAGTATTTTCATTATTATCCTGATGGTTTTGGGGACTTTCAAAACTATCTACTTTTTTTAAACCCAAATATCAAACCAGAACAACTTATTAACGAAATGTATTTTAAAGGTAAATTTGTCTACAGAACACTTGCCTGCTCTTTTGCTGAATTTGATAAGATTATAAGAAATGGCTATTTACCCGATAAATATCGCAGAAGTGACTACTTTGCTAAATATTGGAAATTTTCTAGAAATTGGTGGTATTATTATCATTTCCGTGAAAAAATGGCTTTCACAAGACAAGCACACCATAAAAAGAAAATTTTATCAGAAAAAGAGCAATTTGAAAGAGAATGGAGAAAAGAAAAATTTGAAAGAGATAAAAGAAAAAATTATCATAGAACTGGTTGTAAAAAACATTATAAAAAATTAGCACATAAAAAACACCGTGCTTGGGAAAGAAATAACTTAAAAAAAGGAAATTATGAAGAACTTTTAAATAATAAAAAATTAGATGTATATCAAAATCCTTGGCTTTGGGATTAATGTCAATCCTATAAACCACTAATATAAAACACATACTGAGGTGCAAATATGGCAGACGGCGCAACAGGGATTAGGGGCCTTCAAGGTTGGCAAGGCCTACAAGGTATAACTGGCTTAGGTAAAACCGGTGTCCAAGGGATACAAGGACCAACTGGTACTATTGGATTCACTGGAGTAAAAGGTGCTACCGGTATACAGGGCTTTATAGGTAATACCGGTATAATAGGATCTACAGGAATACAAGGAATTAAAGGAGTCACAGGACTTGGCGCTACAGGCGTACAAGGCATCCAAGGTAATACTGGGGTAGCTGGAGCCACTGGTACACAAGGAAATCAAGGAATCACAGGCCTAAGAGGCGCTACAGGGATACCTATGATAGGCGTCACAGGTCATATAAGTATCTCTGGTCTTTATTTAGTATTAAGTCAAGGTATCGTCACAGGTGCAACCGGTACTGGATGGTCTTGATGCCTAGGAATATCTATATTACCGATGTCTCAAATGAGATCACTAAATATCATTATAGTGTTGATTCAGATTGGAATGAGCTGACTCTATATTCTTCTATAGAGCTTCAAAGTTTTGAGGATATTGGGGAATTGTGGTTCTCAGATGACCCACAACTTACTGGTGCTAATCCACCCTATAAATCTACAGGATTTTGTACACTAGGTGAGGGTGTAGATGGCACTTATATGGATACGCTTTTATGTTTTTTAAATTTTCCTATAGGAGATACAAATAAATATATCACATCTAACTGGATTACCCGTGGCTTTAATGTATCTTCCTATACGACCTTTACCAACGATATAGCTGCTCATCTAAGTAGAGCCTCTAATATATATCACACCATCAACGCTCTAGTCTTTTATAACGTACATATTCAAAGTCTTAAAAAATGGGATACCCAAGGACTAAATTACCCATCAAATGACGTAGTAAGCGGTTTTTGGGCCTACTGTGGCAATGATCCTGAAGCGGGTAGAGTGATTAGGATCTAAAAAATATCATTAAAAAATAATTTGACATAATAAAAATCTTATGCTACATTGCATTATAAGGTTAAGAGTACCGTCGGGTCGCATAAGATCGCAAAACTCTTCTTCAAGGTAACATGAGTTATTTAACTTTTTACCGAGATGCTTAGACAAAGCGACCACTCTACATAAAACATTCTCGGAAAAGGAGTTAGAAACCGTGTCAATATCAAACAAAGAAATTGTTAAAAAGTCAAAAGAGATTCTTGATGATCTAGGTTATGATGTGAAAGTAGGACACATCTACCAGCTATTTTCAAGACTTTCTGGGAACAAAAACTGGAATGTAGCAAAACCAGCTAATGTCGCCTTCGTCGAAACTGTAAACCAAGCAGAAGAAGTACTTGACCCTACAATCGATCCTTCTAAAGACAACCCGCTGTATCTAATAAAACTTACTCAGGGAGATTTGAACGACCTAGAAATTAAAAAGTATTATACTATTCAAGCCAAAAATGAAAAAGAAGCTAAAACAATTATGAAGGAATTTATTGATGCCCAGAGTGGAGAAATTGAAGAAAAAGATGTCAAGTATGAGCAGACAAAAAAGTTATTAGAACAAGAAGATAATCAGGATTTCACTTTAAACAACTGGGAAGTTATAAGTAATGACAGCATTCCTAGCATTACAGATATATATCAGTTACCAGAGGACGAATGTAAAACAATCTTTAGAAGACTAAAGTTTAGAAAAGAAATGCAAGAACTAAATCCAATATGATCTGCCAAAAAGGCCGCTTTAAGGCGGCCTTTCTTTATCTTGACAATGCTGGTGAAAATATGCTATTGTGAATATTGTGTTAAACGATGATCTAAAAAATAGAGCTTTCACAGCTTATTTTAAATACCTAAAAAGAAATGGATTTATGTTTATACAACCCTGTGGGGATGTCCTTAAAGAGACTGTAAAAGCTAAAGATTATATAATACTCTATAACGGTAATGGTATTTTATCGGTATTTAGAATACGCCCTAATGGTATTTTAAAAATGTTAAAGAGATATCCTAAGGAGTTTGATAAGTTATTATAACTTAAATTTTTTTAGGATATGGGCATGTTTTATATATTTTAAGAGACTTTAAATAAAGATATTCTTTGTTGTCTATGCCTAATAAAAGACAATATTTTCCTTTTGTAGGTATCATGATTTTTTCACTTTCAGCAACAACACTGTTTCCCCAAGCATACCAATTTTTTTTAATTTCAGCAGGAAGTGTCAATAAGTTTTTAAACCCGTTTGCTTTAAACCATATTGGATCAGCTACAATACCGTTTTGTTTTAGCCATGATTTTAAAGTACTTGTGCGTCTTAAAGATTGTCTACTAAAGTGTTGTCCATTTTTAAATATAGGATGTCTATAATGGTATTTAGCTCCCCAAGTATCTCCAAGATATTCCCAGCCACAAGCTTGATAAATTTGACCAATTTCCCCGGCTTCTTTATCAGCATATGCTACAAATAGACGTTTTGAAGTTGCTTGTATTATAAGCTTACAGGCTTTCATTATACTATAACTAGAAAGATTTTTAGGTGTCCATGACGCAGTAGCCCCACGCTGTAATAGACATTCATACTGCTTGGTAGAGCTACCTAATAAATTAGAATAAGAAACAGGTTCATTAAACAGAATTACACAGCCTAAATGACCCATATAGCGAGATGTTACTACCCATTTAGGTGGTACACCTATAGAATGTAACCATTCATAACGCTCAATAAAAATACGATGTTCTGCCGAAAAATCTTCTAGCTGTACAGAAAAATCTTTAGCTTTTAATAGAGTAATATCTACACCAATATCTTTAAAATTATTTTTATCCTCTTCATATAATTGTTCTTTTACAGTTTTTTGATGACATTTTAAATCTGATTTAATTAAAGCTATGCCTTTTTCTAAAAATTTACTATATATTAAATCAGCAATTGTATTATTCTTTATCGCCTTTATAACATCATCTTCCCAAAATCTTATAAGATTTTTAATTTTTTGATTTTGTATTATATCTGTTTTCATTTTTTCTAATATTGCTTCATTTCTAGAATCTTTAGCTTTTGGAAGACTTTCTAATTCCTCTATTGTTTTATTTTTACCATGCCAATAGACACCGTCATACTGTATCCACATATTATGTTTTTCTGTATAATAATCCATGGGATGTTTTAGTTCAGGATGTATTTCTCCAGATTTTATATTTTCATCTACATACTTTTCAAGATATTGAAAAAAAGCTATTTCACCTCCAGATTTTTGTAAGGTGTTGTTTTGTTTCTGTGCTTCAAACATTTTGTATAAAATATCAGGATTTTGTGCTGGGTGTTTAAATCCATTGGGTTTTCACAATCTAGATTTTCAAGATTACGAATTCTTATTTTTTCTTGTACCTCTGGAGATTGAAAAGGGTTAATAACACCTCGAACAGCTAAATTAGTTTCAGATACCTTATCATGCACACTTTTATTTTGAAGTGGTCGTTCTACACCATAAATGCTAAGATTTGTCTGTACAGTTTTAGCCTGTATTTCTGGTAAAGCTGCTGGGTGGCAACCGTACTTTTCTAAATTATTTTGTTTTGTCTTTTCTTTTATTTCAAGGGCCTGTTGTGGATAATCGACCTGATATTTCTCTTGATATTGCTCTTTAATTTTTTGTTGTGTAGATTCTAATGAGAATGACGATTTTACACCATGTTTTTCTAACATACCTTTTTGAGAATTAATAAGATTATCCTGTTTAATAATAGCTGGATCTCTTTTGAGACCTAGTTGCACTGCCTTTCCTCTGATACCTTTCCATGTTTTTTCTGGAATTTTCTGTAAAATAAAGTCTTTTGACTGCGTTTTATATATAGCTTTTAATGCTCCTAATTCCTCACCTGTCCAAGGTCTTTTATAGTCCATTAGTTTTAAACCCAAAGTTAAAGCCTTGTCGTTAACAGCTTTCCAAGTTTTGTTTAAATAAGCACACACTTCGTCTTTTGTTTTTGTAGTATAATTTTCTTTTAAATAATTAATCTCAGTCTCAGTCCATGTATAATTTGCCATAATTTCCTCCCTTTTTTTAATTATACTTAAATTTATAGAAATAGTCAATTAAAAAGATATGGGGCGTGCGTCAGCCTAGCTATTCGAAATAACTATTAAAAATGTATATTAATATATACTAGAAGAACATAGGCCTGTCAGTGCTAATATAATTTCTGCGGCTTTGTACACCGACCTTAGAGTACGGTCCAAGGGCGCTTGTTATCCCCATTGTATAGCGGGGTTGTCGCACTCCTTTTATGAATCGTACCCCGAATTCTTTATGCTCTGCGAGCTGTCTAGTATAGGCAGCTTCAAAATTTTCTTTTATTGAAAGGTATTTGGAGCTTTTTTCCAAGCTCAAAGAAATCCCAGAAACAGACCCGTCAAACTCTTGGTGTACCCAGTTAATGGAAAGAGCGCGTAGAGCAAAAGCTCCTGCTAAATTTAAAATCATAGAATTAAGTCGAGAATCTAAATTATCGGGCGACCATGACTCGTGCGGCGGATTATTATTTAAATCACTAATCGCAATGTCAATAAATTCAAACAATTCCTCATCTTCCCACACGTATCCAAATTTCTGAGTAAATCCTTGTACAACCTCTTCGCTAGCTGGAGGCATGAAGTGATAATTTCTATCAGGATTATTATCTCTTAATAAAAATCTTAATTTTCTTATTAAAGTCTGTGCTGTAGTTGTGTAGGGGCTTTCTATTATAACCCCCCCATTAATAACACCAAATTCTTGTACAGCTGAATTTTCTAGACTATGTGGTGTCTCCTTAAATCTCCATCTTATGTAATAGTCCCCTGGCATTGCATTTGCTGGTATATAATAGTTAGCATAATAGGTACCTACAGATACCTTAATAGGAAGTTGCATACTTGGGCTTATCAGTATATCCAGTCCTGATATCCTTTGATATATTTCATAATGAATAAGATAAGGATCACTTAAATTGCCCAGATGATTTCTCGTAGTGATAAACAGATCACCTGCATTAAGAGATTGTCCTGGGGTATATACCACGCCACCTACTGTTGGAGTAAAAGTCACTGTCTGATTTTTTACTACAGCAAATTTTTGTTCTATAAGCTGCTCATTTGAGTGTATATAATCTTTAAGCTGCCATTTAATGATATAGGTACCGAGAGTACCGTCAGGTATAAGTATATTTGCCCAATAATAGCCAACAGCTTCTTTTACTGGTATATTGTTCAAGACACCTAGAAAGTTATTACCCTTATCATCTACTATAGAATAAGAGATAGAATAAGGATCGAAGAGATTGTTTTCTTGGTCTCTTATAAAGATATTTAGATCATATTTTGTCAGCTGTTGAGCTGGCGTAAAGACCACTGCCATATATCACACCTCAATTACAGAAAAAAATTAGTAAATAATGACTAAAAAGATTGCTTATAGTAAAAGCTTAGGCTATGTTTTTAAGATAAGGGGGAATTTGTGCAAGAAGGACTTGTGTTGGAGATTTTATCTAATCCGAAGGACTATCCGTATAGTGCCAAGGTATATGCTCATTTTTTAAGCAAAGCAATTACATTAAAAAACCTTTCAAAAGAGCAGGTAGCCATAATACAATTCTACGATTGGTTATTAAAAAATTATAAAGAGAGTATAGAGGGGTTAGCGTATTCACATTTGGAGAAATTAAAATGATTCTTGAAAACGGTAAGCTTATTAAGCACAGGCTTTGGAGAGATGTAGCTATTCAGCCAGTAGATATACAAGAGACTGCTAAAGAATATAGACTTTCCTTTTATTGGTACAACACTAACGTAGTAAGGCTTGGTGAGTCAAGGCCGCTGTTTCTTAATTTACTTGACAATATGACTATTAAAAAGGATGACCTAAAAAACTGGAAGACTTATAACGCAGAAGAAGATTTACAGTAAGGTTTTATGAAATGATACCTAAAGAGAATTTTAACTGTCCTATCTACTCTATTTGTAAGCATATAAAGTGTACGGAATCATGTGTCAATTATCGTCTACAAAAAAAATATAAGTATAATAAGATAAAGCATTGTAAAACAATAGAGAAGAAATTTTATTGGCGTAAGCATGCTTGACTCTTTTGTGATTCTTTTTCATAAAGAATGTTATTATATCAAAACCCTCTTAGGACTAATAATCAGACTTTTTAGATATATGATAAGATCTATACATTACATAACAGGTACATATATGCAGACAGGCCTTCCTTTTTTTGATAAAATGACAGAAGAACAGAAGCTTAATGTTCTAGAGCATGAAGTCAGTAAGTTTCCTAGTAAGGAAGAATCAACACTTCTATTGCAGGCTCAAGCTGTTAAAGAAGTACAAGATAGAGTGATTCGGGTGTCTCGTAAATTGGATTTAGAATAGGAGATATAATGGCAGTATTTAATTTTATAATAGGCATTATTTTTGTGATTTTTGGCTTAGTGGGTATTACACTTGCTATTGGGTTTTTATCAGCTTTTCTAGGATTATATAAAGCTTACTGGCTGCATCTTTTATGGCTATGGTTTTGTGTACCTATAGGCCTACCTAATCTTTCAATTCTTAGTATTTACGGTATATTAATTATTTATAATTTAATGACTGTTGGATTTAGAACAGATAAAGACAAAAACAATATAAAGACAAAGGAGTATTGGATAGATCTTATTATGTGGATATTGGCACTTCCGCTGGTTACTTTAATAGCTTATTTGGTAAAATTATGGCTAAGCTAAGAATATTCTTACATTGCTTTTGGGGAGCAATTAGATTTAAATCTTGTCGTCTTTGCGAAGAGAAGCTTAAAAACAAGACTCGCTGGTTTTGTGCCTGTGGCTATGCTAATAGAGGTATCACTTATAATGAATATATTTTACGATGGAGCTTACGTATTGAAAGAGATAATGAAAGATAGTCAGATAAGGAAAAATAAAAATGAGTAAGTTAAGATACCGTGATGGGGAGGCTTTAAAAATTTTAATTGATCAAATTGTAGTTCCAGAGTGTATAAAAGAACCGAAAGATATAGAACAGCATATTAAAACTTCTACTAAGTTCTTAATAGAGTGTTTTACTTTATGGGAAATAGAAGATCTTGAACAATTTGGGAGGGGGAAAGATGGAGTGGGATCAGATTATAAGAGCAGCTAGTAGTAATATTAGGATAGGCCTAATGATGATAAAAGAAAGTAATCCTTCTGTTTCGGCGTATTTAAGAAGCGGTAAATTGACAGTCATACTAGGAGAGTGTACCTCCTTTGAGTGTCCTGTTTTAGAAGAGCAGTTATTAGATATAGATAATAATGGAAAGGTAAAATTATGAGAATGACTTTACAAGAACTAACTGCTATAAAAAGTGATGATCCTTATGCTATAGCCAAATTAACTACAGAAGTATTGCGCTTGCGTAATGTTTTAGCAGAATGTGAAGATGCTGATTGTCCTGTCTGTGGTGCTGACACACGCAAAAGGTATGACTGTAAATATTGTCCTACGGATCATTTAGGTGGAAACTGCTATCGTATGGGCGAGCACTTCCAAGATTGTGAAATTGGAATTATTAAAAAGGAGACACTACCATGAAGAAAAAGATACCTATTAAAACTGGTGGTCATTTAGAACCTTATCTTTTAGATGACTGTATCGAACAATTTCACCGTCAGATCTGGCCAGCCTACGGAGGTAGGATACGACAAGATATTTTTATGACTATTTTATGGAGTTGGCTAGTAGAATTAAAAGCTTTACGGGATAGGTGTAATAGCTATCAGAGCAAAATTCGTTGGTGTAATCAAAGAATTAACGATTTGCAATATGAATTAGAATGTACTAAAGCTGATAATAAATAGGAGATATATAAGTGCAAACAAATCGAAAATTTGTAAATTGTGATTGTGGTACCCACAGTATAAGTGTAGAATCAGATAAAGAAATAAAAACGATATTTATTAGTTTTTGGAATCAGGGTCATATCAATAATAGCTCCCTATGGAATAGATTTAAAACTGCATTTCAAATAATTACAATAGGGACGGCGTATGCAGATATGGTTTGTCTAACGACAGAAGAGACATTAAAACTACATGATATTTTAAATAGACATATAAAAGAGATAGCATGAGCTATAAAGGTATATGGCATCAGGCCGATCAGATTTATGTGACTCCCTACAGATTACAACCACCTTATGATAACATCTATGTTGGGCCATATCCAAGTGACGGTATGACTCACGAATATGCTTGTCAATTTAATGCTGTAGTAAATGTAAGTGATCATCCAGACTCTTATTTTGAACCCGCTAGACCTAATCAGAGTATGCACTGGTATCCAGTAAATGAGATGGGACTTTGGAATTTAAGTTATTTGTACTGGCTCAAAAAGGTAATGGACTATCACTATGATAAAGGTCACAAAATATATTTACATTGTGCAGCTGGAGCATATCGTAGTCCTAGTGCTGCCATATTGTGGTTACAAAGTCGTGGGCACAGCCCAGAAGAGGCGCTTAGACTAGGGTCTTTTAGAGGAGATAAAAGTGGTGTCTATAGATTATGGAAAAGCCTTGCTAATATTCCAAAACTTAAAGACAAGGTTTTTAGTACAATAAAAGAGCATCCTAATTGGTCTTTGGGATCGATATTGTTAGATAAAAATATTATAGAGTATGATAATTGGAATAAGGAAATTCTGTCAGGAAAAAGCCGTGAAAGGCATCTATTATTTCATTATTTTTGGTTTTGGTATCGCCCTAAATTTTGGATAAAAGATAAATGGAGATATTTAAAATATTGGCTACAGTGTAATGGATGGTATAGTGAGGGATGTGGCACACAGATTTACAAAAGAAAAAAGTTTTGGGTGCTTGGTAAAAACGCAGTGCCCGCTATTGGAGTCAAAGTATCTGGACTAAACGCTCCAAAATATGAAGCAGCAAAGGAGTAATTATGGGAATGTTTAATAATGTCTATAAGCGGTGTCCTAAATGTAGTAAGTTCTGTACAGAACAAATATCTCAAATTGTCGATGGATTTGGAGACTTTAATTTAGATGACTCAAAGGCTCTCGCTAAGAGATTGAAAAAAAGTCAAATAATCGGTCTCCACGATATGACTAAGGATTTAGTATTTTGGTGTAGACAAGAAGAACAAGGCTGCGGTAATAGTTTTAGGATTGGAGATAAAGATAAAGAAATAGAGGAATTAGCTAAAAAATTATTTGGTTAATGGTCTTTTTTACGTCTAGATATTTTTAAATCTTTTCTTGTCACAAACTTACCAATATATTTGGGCTCTCCCAGAATATACACTTCCCCGTTTTTATTTACCGTAACACTTACCACTCCCCGCAAAAGACAAAGCTTAGCAAGTTCTCGGCAGACCTTCTCAAAATCGGCATATCCCTTCATTTTGTTCATAGTCATAGTTTTCATTTTTCCTTTACCGAGAAATCTATCTTGCTACTAAACTTAGTCATGATCAAATCTTTCACCAAGTCCCAAAGCTTTTCTTTATCAGATACACAAGCAAAATCCCCTAAAGGAATTTTAAATGCCCCTTTATTTTTCTTAGCTCCTGAATTGTCTGATATATTATTGAGAAGATTATTAAGATCGTACGAAAAGTCAAAAGTCCTTACACAGCCTTCAAGATTAGTCTTATCGTTCTCTACTATACCGTACACAACAGAACTATCCACGCCATCTACAGCTATTAAAATATCAGCTATCATTGCTAAAGTATCTCTCTGAGAAGCTTTTAAATAACCCACACCTGCAAATAACCAATTATCCTTTATAGTAATGTTTGCGGTCTGTGGATCTAAAGCTTTAATAAGAGCACCCATGCCTATCTTTGTAAGTGTAGTACGGGAAATGGACTGTAAAACATTCTTATCATAATAGTCAGCAAGGTATAACAAAGCCTCTATATCTAATTTACTAGCTATTGTAAGGTTATCTGTATCTGTGCGTATTCCAAAAGCTAAAGCTGTTGCTAGATTTCTGGCATTAGGCCATTCTTTTAAAAAGTCTGTTTCTTTAAAATATAAAGACATAATAGTAGAAGTGCTCCCTAAGTCAGTACGCTTATCTTGATATTCAGCTTTTGTCTTTTGTTTGACATCTTTATGGTGGTCTATATGTACGACACAAGGTATTTCTAATTCCAAATCTGCAGTCTGGAAATCCATAACAGCATACGCATCAAAATCTTTTTCAACATTTTTAAAAGAATCTATTTTTATAAGGCTGATGTCTAGTTCATTGATCATTCTATTATTGGAAGGTAAAGAGACAGTGTGATCGTGATATATCTTACCCTTTACTTCATTTTTTTCAAATAAGGCTGATAAAGCTAAAGAAGAGGCTATTGCATCAGGATCGGGGGATCCTTTTAGGGCTATAAGAATCTTTTTTTCTTTATATTTTTTGACTATGTTTAAAAGCTCAGTAATCATAAAGCCCTCTATAGAATCTCTTAATGGCTATATTAACAATTTATCTGAATCCCCAACGACATAAGGTTATAAGATTTATCATCAGTTTTCAATGTTTTTTATAGTGTTTGGTTAAGTTTTAATCGACGCGGTGGTAAAATTTATAAGGGTTTGAAATAATCAATTAATGAAATTTTATCATTGGGGAATGTTCTATTTAAAAAATAGGAGGAGACTATGAAAAAGACTTATGTTGCTGACAAAGACTTTAGAGTTGGAGAAATTAACAAGGAAATTAAGGCTGGTACAACAGTAGAGTACGATGATGAGACTGGAGTTTTGGTAATGGATTCAGTTACTTACAAAGTAATGAATCTTAAATCGGCTATTAAAATTATGTGGCTGCGCCCGACTGATAACGTATATCCCGAGCTTGATGGCCCATTAGGAGAGACTCAGGATGAGGCAGCTGATAGAAAGAGAAAAGCTAGATTTATTGAAATGTCAAAAAAGAATACCAAAAAACTCATAAAAGATGAAAGAACAGTCATGCAGCTAGGCGGAGTAATTGAAGAAGGAAATCCTAGATTTTTCAATGTACTTGGAATAGAAAAAGATGATCCTACAGTTGTTGTATCTCCTTATAAGAAATCATATAAAAAAGTAGAAAAAGACGACTCAAGAGTTGTGGGTAAAATTAATTTAGAAGCTGATAAGACTTTGGCGGCAATAAAAGCAGAGACTAGCCCAAAACAAGCTTCGAAACTAGATCCTAAAAAACTAAAGGTTGTGGAAGATCAGTTTGATGCATCTGCTAAGATAGTGGCAAAATTTACGCCTAATAGAGATGCCTTAATAAAAGACTGGTCGACTATGCATTGGACAAAAAAAGCTGATCTAATAAAGACATGTGACAATCTTTTGCTAAAAGAGCTTAGGAATGTGGAAAGCTCAGCAAAGATAATTGAGAGAATAGACAGACAGCTTTCATCATAGAGGTGTAAGTTGGCTTATAGTATTTACGAGACAAACGGCTATCAGGACATGCCAAAACCTAGCAGTGTCCTTGATGTCCCTAATTATTATCTTCAGGATGTGTTTTTTAACACTCGTCCAGAGCCTTTTAATTTTGATAATGATCCTAATGAAGGTGAGCCTTATTTTAAAAACTACAATAATGATACCGGCATAACAGATGTCTACTGGGACGAGTTCAAAAATAACTACAAAGATCAGAATATTTTTTATGATAGTGATAATGCTCAGTTTATAAAGAAAGACTCTCCTAAAAGCCTTGTTGCATTGTATAGATTACAAAATAATCCTGTATCTATAAAATATACTTTTGGACCTCACCATATGAAAACAGCAGTGTCTTTATCAGACTTGGCAAAAAGTACCAGTCAGTTTTCTAAAAGCCATGCTCCAAAATGTAATGCTAATATCGTACAAAGTGCCACTGACCTAAAGCATAATAGATTTACCTATAGGGTAAAGTGTTATGACAGGAAAAGCGATCCGGCTGGGCATATAGTCACAGTACAGCTAAATCCTCATGAAGGTCAGACTAAAATATTAGAAATGGATGTGCAGGTAAGTTGTAGTTGTGAGTTTTGGCAATATTGGGGGCCTGATTTTAATGCTGATAAGGGTAACTACTTAGAGGGAGATCCTATGTCTGATGGGGGTGCCCCTAATGTAAGAGATAAAGGTAGGCGCAATCTTATCTGTAAGCATGTGTATACAGTATCTAGGGTCTTTGAGAGATTTGTATATAAGCATCAGATACGTATATTTAAGGATATAAATGAAATTTTAGATGCTTTAAGTAAGGACACTATTCCAGATTTAATTGAAAGATCTGATGATATTCTTTCTACTTTATCAGAAAACGCTCGAAAAAAATTGCAACCCTTCATTGATAAATTAAAGGATAAACCTACAGATAAGACTTTAAAAGATAAATTTGTAGTAAAATTAAAGGATGTGTTACCAGAAGAGACAAAAGAAAAGTTGGAAAAATTAAAAAGAGAAGTCAAAAAACCAGTTAAGCCAGAAATAAAAGAAATTCTTCAAAAACCTGAAGAATTTATTACAGATCTTGTGAAGCAAGTAAACCCAAAAGATAGAGAAGAACTAGAAGATGCTTTAAAAAAGAAAGATAAGAGTAAGATTGTAAAGTTTTTGGATAGGTTTGTACCGCAAAAGCTCAAAAACGTATTTAAGAAACTGATCGATAGACTAAAAGGTACTAAAAAGTCTAGCAGTATAAAGCCTATAATAAGGCAAGTAATAGCATCGTACGATCCAAAGAGATTAGAGATAATTAAGAGAAAAATGAAGGAGATGTGAAAATGCCGACTTATAACTATGAATGTGACAAATGTGGTACTTCTAGAGAAGAAGTACACAGTATTAAGGAGGATCCTATATTTACCTGTTCTTGTGGCAACACAATGAAGAGGGGGTTTATTAAAAATATAAGTGGATTTATTTTAAAAGGAAGTGGCTGGTCAGGTAAAGAGGCGAAAGAAAAGAGTTTTAGGCTAAAAAAAAGGCGGGAAGTTGGTAGAAAAATGGTCAAAAACCATAATATTCCACAAATACTTCCTAACTATAAGGGAGAGGTTTGTGAATCTTGGAGTCAAGCTAAGAGTTTGGCTAAGACTCATGGTGAAAATACCTCAAATTATGATAAAAAAGTAGATACTTTAAAAAAGCAGCAACATGAAATCAAAGAAAAGGTTTCAAAGTTAGCTAGGGGTGAGGAAGCCTAATTTAATAAGGAGGGTGGATACATGAGAATTCAAAATTTAACAGCACAAAGATACACGCTATCAGATATCGATAGGGGTATAAGTAATCGTGGTATTTATGAAGATTGGAATGCTAAACAGGATTCAGGTATTCCAGCATGGGATAGACAACAGGCTGGCAGCGGTATTTTAGATTTATTGGATACTGAAAGGGTTATGCTGAGTTCTACCTATGGTCAAATTAAAACACTGGTCACCGCTGGTAAAATTGCTACCTATTATGCAATCACAGGCTGTGGATCAGAGCCTTTTGATATTAGGGGCGCGGCGGATACTTTTATGGTACAAGTAGACTCAGATCCTGTTCAGACATTTGTATTACCTCACGGCAGCTTAAGTGCTACTGATGTTGCCAATACTATAAATGCAACATGTACAGGGTTTGTAGCTGATGCAAGCTTAAGATTTTTTAGAGCTGAGAACACTGATCATATAATTGGTGCTAAAGCTGAAGGATCTGCTGGTGTTGGTTATGGAGTAAGGGGCCCGTCAATAGTAAGTGGTTTTGTTGTATTATATGGCAATTTACCAATTACTATAGGGGTTGGTGGTGCAAATGACGTATTAGGGTTCACAAAAGGGGACAGGACTTTAGCTAAGTAATTTCTAAACTTATTTAAGGAGGCTTTTTATGGCTATGCCAAAAGTACAGGTTACACACAATGGAACAAACGGAACAAAAACCGTAGGAAAACTTTATCTTGCTGATTGCGGTAGGAGAAATAGTCTTGGTGGTGGAGCATCTATTTATGAATACGGTCAGGATCAGTATTTAACTCCTGGTCAGACAATTCAATTGATTTCTACTAGTCAAGTACTTCTCAGCGTAGATCGTGGTATGTTGAGCAGATTTTCCAGTGGTGCTTTTGCTGGTGTTTTGTCAATCAGTTTTATTTAATGTCATACTATAAGGGGGAGAAGTCCCCCTTATAACGAGAGTAAGAGATGAACGTGAACCAAACGAATTTTAAGACCAGTGATTTATATTTTGCAGCATTTTTAAAGACTGCAGGTTTTGAACTGATGGATGTACTAAAGGAGAATAACAAAAAATTGTTTGTATTTAGAGCAGAGCCTACAGTATTAAATAAAATACAAACAGAATTTATCAACGGTATATCAAAAGTAGTGGCTAAGGATTTAATTGATAACCTTAGAAATTTAAAAACATTAGCAAGTATAGGATAGCGTATGGGAAATTCATCTACTACACAATACGGGGTCCGCAAAGACTTTGAAATAATCTGGATAGACAGATTTACACAGCAAATGCGTGACCTGTTAGATGTCACTATAGAAATATATCACTATGAAGAAGCTACTGCTGGAGCTATTAAAGCTATAAGACCAGAACCTTATTTAATAACAGAGACTGTAAATGATACTGTAAACGTAGCTTCATGCTATGAAGTATCAGGTACTGGTTTTGTAATTGATAAACATTTTACACTACAGCTTGATGTTGCAGCCAATCAGCTGGCTTCTTTAGATTGCGCGCCAAATGACTTTACGGTACCAGGTACTGCTAATAAAATCTCAATAATAAACGGCTATAAAGTATATGCCCTTTCGGCCTGTGAGCTAGCCTCCCTTATAAATCTAGATGCTAGTGGTTATGTGGCCTGTAATGAGGGTGGTTTTGTAGTATTAAAATCTAATTTTACAGGATCTACTTCTTATATAGAAATTGGAAACGGTACTTTTGATTGTCCTACAGGATTTCCAATAGGCACAAGAGGATACGGTACTGATCTTAAAATAGTCCATGATATGTTACCTACCCCTATGACTTGGATGTCTACTGGGAGATATGCTTATCCAGCTGTACATATAGTAGAACCATACAGAGTAGGCGAGCGTTATTACGTACTTTATTATGGATTTGATCCTAGTGACAGTACTCCAGAGCATGCAGAAGAAGACTTTATGGTGGTCGACTACAGTAATCCACATAATCTCATTACTTATTTTGTAGGATAAAACATGGCACATAATAAAAAAATCATTAAACTAGTAGCGGCTAAATTAGCAGCAGAAAAAAGTGGCGATTTACTTCATGCCGTTAAACAAGATAAAATCACACATGAAGAAGCTCAGAAAAAGCTAGAAGCGCTTGTTAGAGAAATCGACAGTAGCTTAGATACAGACCTTTTAAATGTAGCTGAAATTGTAGCTCCTTATAAGACCTATGAGAAATTAAGGAAAGCTGCGGTTTTGATCAGGGATGCTATGAATGAGCTGTATGATATTATGAAATAACTAATCTATCTCCATGTCAAAGAGCCAACGATTACCATCTTCAACCCAACGTCCACATAATAAAGTCTTACTATAGCAAATAACGCCTTTTAAGTCGTTATTTGCTATAG
>Ga0209777_10001084_pt1 | contig 41263 bp, 31 predicted proteins | sample FrelakmetHBP12HB_FD_187147 | JGI IMG/M metagenome (GOLD analysis project Ga0209777, IMG submission 187147) | Freshwater lake sediment microbial communities from the University of Notre Dame, USA, for methane emissions studies -HBP12 HB (SPAdes)... | ecosystem: Environmental > Aquatic >...
TTCTGCGGAACACAATTCCACGATATTATTTCCAATACCCATTGATCTGTTTAAACCATTTTTGAAATTAGCGGATAAATTATAAATCAAAGCGGCAGAAGTTAATCTTCTGCCGCTAAAATCTTTACGAGGAGGAGATATTCATGATTGGTTCAAAACTTCACAGGCTGACAGGAGGATTGATTTTAATTACTTTGGGAGTCTTGATCTATTTGTCTAAGGCAGGTATTTATTCATTTGGAAAGACCTGGCCGATGTTGATAATCGTCATTGGAGCATCCACAATTATTCAGCGAGTGAAAGATTTTGGCGGCTGGTTTATCACAATTGCGGGAGTATTATTTTTCGTTAATGAGTTTTATGGCTTTGAACTTTCCCAATATTCCCAATATCTATTGCCTGCGGTACTGATTTTGCTGGGGATCTTTGTTTTATTAAGACGGAAAAAGCACAATTGATTAAAAAATATCAGGTACATCAATTATCGTTTTGGTATGGCAAAACTAAATATTGAAGATTAAAAGAAACGGGATTTCTTAAATATGACTATTGCTAAAAAGATCAAATTATCCATTTCTCAATCATCGATGATCAGGAAAATGTTTGAAGATGGAATTCTTCTCAAAAAGAAATATGGCGCGGACAAGGTTTATGATTTCAGTCTGGGCAATCCTAATGTGGATCATCCTGATGAATTTAAACGAGAGCTGATTAACCTGGCGGCTGAAATTATTCCAATGAAGCACGGCTACACACCTAATGCGGGATATCATAATACAAGACAGGCTATTGCCGGTAAAATAAGCAGGACGACCGGATTGAAAATGTCAGCCGATCATATTGTGATGTCGTGCGGTGCTGGTGGTGCTCTTAATGTTATTTTAAAGGCGCTTCTTGATCCCGGAGATGAAGTCATTGTGCTCAAGCCTTTTTTTGTGGAATATCCTTTTTACATTGAAAATTATGGCGGTGTCGTCAAATATGCCAAGACCAAGGATGATTTTTCATTAGATATTAATGCCATATCCAAAGCAATCAATAGAAAAACAAAAGCAATCATTATTAATTCGCCCAATAATCCAACCGGTAAAGTATACAGCAAAAAAAATATCGCTGATTTGGCCATATTATTGAAAGAAAAGGGCAGGGCGCTCAAAAAAACTGTATACCTGATTTCCGATGAACCATACACGGAGATAGTATTTGATGGTATTGCCGTCCCTAGTGTATTGAAGGCTTACCCCAATAGTATTGTTGCCTATTCATATTCCAAAACGCTTTCTTTGCCGGGAGAACGAATAGGCTACATTGCCGTTAATCCTAAAATTCATGAAGCGGGAGATTTTATCAGCGCACTGATTTTATGCACACGCATAATGGGCTTTGTGAACGCGCCGGCTTTGATGCAGCGGATAGTTTCCAGGCTTCAGAATGTCGCTGTTGATGTTAAAGTTTATCAGAAAAAACGTGACCTGCTTTGCGCGGGTTTGGCTAAAGCGGGATACAAATTTAAAAAGCCGCAGGGGGCGTTTTATTTATTCGTCCAAAGCCCGATTCCCGATGATGTGGAATTTGTTAAAGTGCTTTTAAAGAAAATTATTCTTGTTGTGCCCGGCAGCGGCTTCGGAGGCCCCGGCTATTTTCGCATTGCCTTCTGCGTTGACGATGCGACGATTATTAATTCAATGCAAGGGTTTGCCGAAGCAATCAATGACACTCGCTAAAAACGAACGTAGTGAAGTTTGAAGCGTTAGTGGAATTGATCCCAGGAGCGTAGCGACGTGGGATCAAAGAATGCAAATAAGTAAATGTTTGTCATTGCCCCGTTTCACCGGGTGAACCAATTACTAAGTTTACGTGTTGAATTATAGAAATAACCCGATAGCGCAAAATGTCGTAATTGATAGTAGATGTATGGAAAATGGTTGAATTTTAACATAACATATGGTTAAAGAAACATAGGCAAGGCAAAAGCTTTGCTAAACTCAATAATTAACCGATTACATTTAGATATAACAAAAATAAAGACCGTATCAGATTTATTTATTAATGGAGATGGCAATGAAAAAAATATTTATGTTACTGGCGGCTTTGTTGATTATAGTTATTACGGGTTGCGGTAGTAGTAGTAGTGAAACACCATTATCATCTGCAAAAGCCATTACTGCGTTTAATATTACATCTCCGGTTGTAGCAACCGGAGTCATCGCGGAAGCCACACATACAATAGCCATCACGGTGCCTTACGATACATCTGTGACTAATTTGAAGGCGACATTCACTACAACCGGCACTAGCATCAAAGTTGGTTCAACCGTTCAGATAAGCGGTACGACAGAAAATGACTTTACCAGCCCGGTGACATATACAGTGACAGCGGCTGATGCCACGACACAGGATTATAAAGTGACAGTAACTGTAAGTCCGCTCTCCGGCTCTCTTGATACAGGCTTTGGCACAAGCGGCATGGTAACAACAACTATTGGAAGTATTGATGATGAAGCCTATGCTCTTGGCATCCAATCTGACGGCAAGATTGTGGTAGCAGGAATGTCCTACGATGGCAGCAAATATAATATTACACTTGTGAGATATAACACAGATGGAAGCCTTGATACAAGTGGAACCCCTGGTATAGGATTTGGTACAACGGGCATAGTAACCACATCTATTGGAAATATTAATGATGAAGCCTTTGCTCTTGGCATACAGCCTGACGACAAGATTGTGGTAGCAGGATATTCCTATGATGGCACCAAATATAATTTTGCTCTTGTAAGATATAACACAGACGGAAGCCTTGATACAAGTGGAACCCCTGGTATAGGATTTGGTACAACGGGCATAGTAACCACATCTATTGGAAGTGGAAATATTATTCATGATGAAGCCCATGCTCTTGGCATCCAGCCTGATGGCAAGATTGTGGTAGCGGGATATTCCTTCAATAGCACTAGCAACAAATATGATCTTGCTCTTGTGAGATATAACACAGACGGAAGCCTTGATACAAGTGGAACCCCTGGTATAGGATTTGGTACAACGGGCATAGTAACCACATCTATTGGAAGTATTAATGATTATGCCAATGCTCTCGGCATCCAGAAGTCTGACGGCAAAATTGTGGTAGCAGGATATTCCTATAATGGCACCAAATATAATTTTGCTCTTGTGAGATATAACACAGACGGAAGCCTTGATACAAGTGGAACCCCTGGTATAGGATTTGGTATAACGGGCATAGTAACCACATCTATTGGAAGTGGTTATGATGAAGCCCATGCTCTTGTCATCCAATCTGACGACAAGATTGTGGTAGCGGGAAGTTCCTATAATGGCATCAAATATAATTTTGCTCTTGTGAGATATAACACAGACGGAAGCCTTGATACAAGTGGAACCCCTGGTATAGGATTTGGTACAACGGGCATAGTAACCACATCTATTGGAATAGTAACCACAACTCCCGGAAGTGGTTGGGATTTTGCCTATGCTCTTGGCATCCAGAAGTCTGACGGCAAAATTGTTGCAGCAGGAAGCTCCAACAATGGCAGCAACTTTGATTTTGCCCTTGTGAGATATAACACAGACGGAAGCCTTGATGCAGACCCTGTCACAGGCTTTGGCATAGGCGGCATAGTAACCACACCTATTGGAAATAGTGATGATTATGCCCTTGCTCTTGGCATCCAGAAGTCTGACGGCAAAATTGTGGCAGCAGGATATTTCTACAATGACAATGGCAGCAACTATGATTTTGCCCTTGTGAGATATTTGCCATAATAAACACCATAGAAAATCTCTGGTAAACAATTGTTGAATTTATTCAGAACTCCGGTGGCATCCTTTAAGTGTCGCAGGAGTTCCGTTTTTTTTCGTCATTCATTAAAAAATGCGTAGGGTAAAATCTCTGCTTGACTCATTAACTATGTAGGATACCACAATTCAAATAGTAATCTTCAATTCTGGAAACTGCCAGCTACTGAACAGTTGCAGGTGTTAACAATAATGTAGATAAGACCCAATTTGACATGGGGTGTCAAGTCAGTTGAGTAAGGCAATGACAAAAAAATTTTAATCAATACTTAATACTGAAATCACGAAATTCTCCTATATAGGGTTTTTCCTCGATTAAAACTTCTTCAACTCGTGCCGCGGGCGGGCCTATATGGCACCAGGCAATCATCTTATCCACGTTCGTGTCTTCACCCTCGAATAGAGCTTCCACATGGCCATCGGCTATATTGCGTACCCAGCCGGTAAGATTAAAGCCTTTCGCTGTTCTTTGTGTTTCTGCGCGGAAGAAAACTCCCTGTACCCGACCACTGATGTAAACATGAAGACGCTTCAAGGTATCACCTGCCTACTAGTTTCAAAAATTCTTTTTCGTTTAGAACCGTAATGCTCAATGAATTGGCTTTGTCCAGCTTGGAGCCCGGTTCGCTTCCCGTGACTACATAAGTAGTTTTCTTCGTTATACTGGAATGGATTGTGCCACCCAGATTTTCAACTAAGGCTTTTGCATCATTTCTGCCCATACTCTCCATTGTGCCCGTGAAAACAAATGATTTTCCCTGCAGAGGCGCGTTATCCGCTATTTCCTTATTTTGCGGGACTATGCCGGCTTTATTAAATTTTTTCATGACATCGATATTTTTTTGCTCATGGAAAAATTCCACGATGCTTGCGGCGATTTCCGGACCGATTTCATTTATCGCTGTCAAGTCTTCCTTCTTTGCCGCAATGAGTTTTTCCATGCTGCCGAATCGCACGGTCAAAAGCTTGGCGGTGCGTTCTCCAACATGCCTGATGCCCAGAGCGTAAATGAATTTGTCCAGAGGAGGATTTTTGGATTTCTGGATAGCTTCAATTAAATTCTGCGCTGATTTTTCCGCCTGACGATCAAGCGCGACAAGATGTTTCTTGCTTAAAAAATAAAGATCGGCCGGATCGGCAATTAATTTGGCGTCAAAAAGCTGCGCGGAAACTTTTTCTCCCAGACCTTCGATATCCATTGCGCCGCGCGAAGCAAAGTGACGAATATGTTCTTTTAACTGTGCGGGGCAGGAAATATTAACACAGCGGTGCGCCACTTCTCCCTCCATACGCACTATGTCGGAATTGCAATCGGGACAATGTTTGGGCATTTCAAATCTTTTTGTTCCCAGCGGTCTTTTTTTCAAAATAACAGTGACAACTTCCGGAATAACGTCACCGGCGCGCTGAATAACGACAGTGTCACCGACGCGGACATCTTTTTTAAGAACTTCGTCTTCATTATGCATTGTGGCGCGGCTGACCATGACGCCGCCAACATTTACCGGCTCCATGATCGCAACCGGCGTCAAGGCTCCCGTGCGTCCCACACCTACAATGATATCTTTGATTACGGTTATTTCCTGCGCCGCTGGAAATTTGCAGGCCAGCGCCCAGCGGGGATTACGGGAAACATTACCAAGAGTTTTCTGCAGCGACAGATCATTAACCTTTAAAACAACACCGTCAATTTCATAGGGTAAATGTTCTCTTTTTTTGACAATATTTTCGAAATATTGAATACATTCCTGGATGCCTTTTGCCTGTTCGATAATAGGATTAACCGGGAAGCCCCAACTTTTGAGCGCCTTAAGTACTTCCCAGTGACTGGTAAAGCTGATGCCTTTTACCTCACCAACGTGATAGAGAAAAATATTTAAAGGGCGCCGGGCGGTTATTTTGGAATCGAGCTGACGCAAAGAACCGGCGGCGGCATTACGTGGATTGGCAAAAGGCTCTTCTCCTTCGTTAATTCGACGGTGGTTTAATTTTTGAAAAGGCTCGCTCTCTATGTAAACCTCACCTCGTATTTCTATAAAGGAGGGAATTGGCTTGTCTCCTGTGTTTTTCATTTTTAGTGGCAGGGAAGAAATAGTCTTGAGGTTTTGTGTGACATCTTCACCTGTAGCGCCGTCGCCGCGCGTAGCTCCCCCGGTAAAAAGGCCTTTTTCGTAAATGAGATTTACGGCCAGACCGTCGAGTTTCGGTTCCGCGACATAGAAAATTTTATCAACTCCTGCCAGACGTTTGATGCGGTTGTCGAATTCAATTATTTCTTCGTTGGAGAAAGCGTTAGCTAAACTAAGCATAGCCGAAGGGTGGATAAAAGAGGAGAATTTATTGAGCGGCGCTGCGCCAACACGCTGAGTAGGGGAGGATGCAAGATGTTCATCAGGATATTGGTGTTCCAAATCCTGCAATTCCCGCATCAGACGGTCATATTCGGCATCGGATATTTCCGGATTATCTTGCTGATAATATCGTTTATTGTGATATTCGATAATATTTCTTAAATCAGCAATTCTTTTCCAGGCGTCATTTTTTCCCATTATTTAACCAGTTTTAAATAAGGTTTGTCTTGAGATCTTTCCGGCGGCGCAGTTTTTTTCGGTGACTTATTGTTTAATATTTTTTCGTTAAAAATAGTATTTTTAGCCCGTACGGAGTTTATTATCGAAAAGATAATTACAGCTTTTTCCCATTCAAGAGAGGTGGAAAATTGCTCCACTTTATTTTTGTATTTGTTCCACAAAGAGGTGAGGGAAGCTTCATCAATATGCAGTATGTTTTCAGCAATTTTATTCAGGTAATTTTCCAGACTATCCATAGTTAAAATAATAACTTTAGTTGGCAATAAAGTCAAATTAAAAGCTTTTTTATTTTAATGGAATATAATGGTTGTTGATCCCGTTGTTCCTGAATAAGGTATCATTAATCCCTGCACGCTGAGCGTGCGGGATAATTCGACCAGCAAGCTTCAGTGCACTTTGTTTCTGAAGCTTGGGTCTCATTAAATAAAACTTGTTTTTCTTGCGTCTTGCCGTTTATAATTCACAAGCTGATTATGGAAGATAAGAAGATAAAAATTGGGGTCATTTCCGACACTCATCTGGAAGATTATGATGATAAGATAAGAAGGAGCGTTACTGAACATTTCAGCGATGTGGATATGATTCTTCATGCGGGAGATATGGTTGATCTGCGCGTTTTGAAAATTTTCGGGAGTAAGGAAATCAAGGCGGTATGCGGTAACATGGATAATATTTCCGTAAGAGAGAAATTTCCGGAGCATTTACTTTTTGAAATAAAAGAATTTAAATTCCTTTTAATTCATGGATGGGGATCTCCTTGGGGTATTGAAGAAAGAATATCGGCTGGATTTAAAGATTTGAATTGTATCGTTTATGGACATACGCACAAACCGGCAAACCATAAAAAAGATAATGTGTTGTTCTTTAATCCCGGCTCGGCGGTAGATAGATATTTTGCCTCTTCCAGAACAATCGGCATATTAGAAATTGACAAAGGTATAGAAGGTAGGATAATTAATATTTAATTATATTAATAGGCTGTTTTTGAATATGGAAAAAATATTTGCACCATGGCGGATGGACTACATTAAAGGAGAAAAGCCTGATGGTTGTGTTTTCTGTAAGTGTTCCATCAGATGTGATGATTATATTTTATTCGAAGGTAAAACCGCTTACGTAATGATGAACAGATACCCATACATAAACGGGCATTTAATGATAATACCGCAGAGGCATACGGGAAAAATTGAAGAATTAACTCAGGAAGAAAGAAAAGAAATATTTAATCTCTTGGATACAGCTGTTAAGGCTCTTCAGGAAGCTATGAATCCTGAAGGATTCAATATCGGTGTAAATATTGGTAAGACCGCCGGCGCCGGTATTGAAGATCATTTTCATGTCCATGTGATTCCGCGCTGGGAAGGCGATACAAATTTTATGACTACAGTTGGTAATGTACGGGTGATACCGGAGGATATAGCTAAAACAGCGGCTAATCTTGCGCCCCTTTTTAAAAAATATCATCAGGAGGCATGATGCTATGAGGATAATTTATTTAATTTTAGTTATAATATTTGCTTTATTCATCGTTACTTTTTCTCAGCAAAATTTAACGCCGATACATTTGCAGTATTATAAATATTTGGATATTCCGGCCGTGCCGGTGTATTTGCTTATTTTTATTTCCCTTCTATTTGGAGTGATTATTACAGGTTTTTGGGGCATAGTAGAGAGGTTTCGTTTAAATCGCACAATCAGACGTTTGAATAAAATCGTCCGCGATTTACGTAAAGAACTGCACGCCAATGAAGCGCCGCCAATAATTGATGAACACAAAATACCCAAATAATATTAGCCCATTATTTTTTGACGATTATAAATTTATTACCGATGCCTCATTGGGAAGATTGGCTAAATGGTTGCGGCTTTTAGGTTACAATACGGTGGTTTTTCCGAATCAAGCCGGTCGGAAAATGTTGCGATTGGCGGTCGCGGAAGGTAGAATCGTCCTTACCAGAAGACAGGATGTGACAGGGCGCCAATTTTCCGGTCGTCTATTCTTGATTAAGGACGTTGATATAGGCAATCAACTCAATAGTATTATCTATGAATTTTCTTTAGAAATAGACAAGCAAAAAATGTTCAGGATTTGTCTGGAGTGCAATGAAAAGCTTTCTCCAGTGGAAAGAGGAGCAGTTCGTGATTTAGTACCGCCGTTTGTTTTTGAAAATTGTACCAAGTATAATCGATGCCCCCGTTGCCATAAGATTTACTGGATGGGAACGCATCAACGAAATTCCTTGGAATTTATGAAGAAGCATATTCCGAGTCATCTCCCTTAATTTTTTCAATAGCGTGCTTTAGTGTTGGGAGAATTACTACCAGTTTCCCCTTTCGCGCTTTCTTCTTTGCCTACTTCCCAATGATGTGGTATTTAAAATGAGCCACGTAAAGAGAGGGCATTGGAGGATGATCTTGTGATAACACAAAAGGCATCAGAAGGATTTGAAGACCTTGACCGAATGTTCGCGCCTGCGAGTATCGCCATAGTCGGTGTTTCTTCCGAAGGATTCGGTTTCGGCCGCGGTATTTTTCTTTCGCATCTTGCCATCGGCTACGAGGGCAAATTATATCCTGTTAATAAACGTGGCGGTTCCATTGAAGGAATGACGATATATCCTTCTGTCGAGGCTATTCCTGATACCATTGATTTTGCCATTATCGCTGTTCCGGCGCAATTGGTTCCCTCGGCAGTGGAAGCCTGTCGGAGAAAGGGCGCCGTAGGCGCCGAAGTCCTTTCCTCCGGTTTTAGAGAGACCGGCACTCAGGAGGGAATTGCTCTTGAAGAGGAGTTGCAGGCTATTGCGAAACAGGGCATAAGGGTGCTTGGTCCAAATTGCTTCGGAATATACTGTCCGAAATCAGGACTAACCATGCTTCCTGGACCGGACCTTTCGCGAGAACCAGGAGGGGTGGCGTTACTTTCGCAAAGCGGCGGTCTTTCAGTAGATTTTAGTTATATGGGAAAATGGAGGGGGATACGCTTTTCAAAGGTTGTCAGCTTCGGAAACGGTTGTGACCTCAGGGAAACGGAGATGCTTCGCTATCTCTGTCATGATCTGGAAACGAAAGTGATCTGCATGTACGTCGAGGGAGTTTCCGATGGCCGCGATTTTCTTATTGCCCTGAAGGAAGCGGCCAGGGAAAAGCCTGTCGTTGTAATCAAGGGAGGGCTCTCCGATTCCGGAAGCAGGGCGGCAGCCAGCCATACGGCATCACTTGGAGGGCAGAGGACCATATGGGAAGCCGCACTTAAACAATGTCATGCCACTCAGGTAGAAAATCTCGAAGAGTTGAGTGATGCGGCTCTAGCCTTTTCTCTATTGCCGGCCGGGGAATACAAGGGTTGTTCCATTGTGGGCGGTGGTGGAGCATTGGGAATAGCTGCGGCGGATGCGGCGGAAACATTAGGGCTGACCATACCGCGCCTGAAAGAGGATCTACAGGCGGCAATTCTGGACATCCTGCCGAAGCCCGGATCGAGTGCTACCAATCCGATCGATATAGCCAACCCCTTTGTCAAACCCGAACATATCAGGGAGATTCTGCTTTGTGCTTCGCAAGATGAGAATATTGATGTCCACATTGTCATCCAACTCCTGTACCACTACAAATCAGTGCAGCTCGCTATGGGTGTAGGGAGTATCAGGGACATTACTCCCTACAGGGAACTGGCCAAGACCTGCCGCGAAGTGGTGGACATTGGGAAAAAGCCCGTTATGCTCATCCTCCTGAACATCAGGCAGGACGAAGATGATATCGAGATTGAGGAAATGATCCGTGAAACCCGCCGTCTTTTTACAGAGGCAGGCATGCCTGTGTTTGATGATATAAAAAATGCGCTGCGCTCCGTTGCCTCGGTTTCTAAATATTACAGGTATCGGAAAAAATTATCATTCCATCATAACCATCAATAAATAAAAGATCGCAATTGCGTCTGCTGGCACATAAAAGAATAAATTTCTCTTATTGAACCGGCAAACGAATCAGCTGTTTTTTACAAAGTTACGATGCCATAACGTTTACTGGGCTGGAACGCATCAACAAAACGCCTTGGAATTTATGTAGAACCACATTCCGAGTCATCTCCCTTGATTTTTTCAATAGCGTGTTTTAGCGCCGGTAGAATTACATTAAGATTTTCTTTGGCGCCCTTGGGGCTTCCGGGGAGATTGATTATCAGGGAGCGTCCGCGAATTCCTGCGACAGCGCGGGAAATCATGGCATGAGGTGTGATAAGCATACTCTGATGACGCATGGCTTCGGCCATGCCGGGAACTTCTTTGTCGATGACTTTAAGGGTAGCATCCGGTGTGAGATCACGGGGGCTGACGCCGGTGCCGCCGGTAGTTAGAATCAAATCCAGTTTTTCCACATCTGCAAAATTTATAATCGCTTCTCGAATTTGATCTTTTTCATCAGGAATGATTAGGGTCTGTTTTACTTCAATAGCGGCACTCACAAGTATTTCTGCGATTGCGGGGCCGCTTAAATCTTCCCGTTTACCCTGCGAGCCTTTGTCGCTTACCGTTATTATTCCGGCAGTAAACATAGAGTTTTATTCTTCTTTATCTTTTTTCGACTCGGCGATAATTTTTTCAGCGATATAAGCAGGAACTTCCTCGTAATGTGAGTGAGTATAGGTAAAGTTTCCCCGGCCGCTGGTCATGGAACGTAAATCCGGCGCGTATTTTAATATTTCCGCCAGGGGCACCTGACCTTTAATTATCTGGTTGGAACCATTGGCATCCATTCCCTGAACCCGGCCGCGTCTGCTGTTTAAATCGCCAATAACGTCGCCCATATATTCTTCGGGTATTTCTATTTCGATATTTACTATTGGTTCCAGAAGAATCGGTTGACAATCCATCACGCCCTTTTGAAAGGCCATTGATCCGGCAATTTTAAAAGCCATTTCCGACGAGTCCACTGTGTGGTAAGATCCGAATGTCAGCGCTATTTTAAAATCTACCACAGGATAGCCGGCAATCACGCCTTTTGCCGCCGCCTCAACAATACCTTTTTCTACAGCCGGTCGGTATTGACCCGGAATAACGCCGCCGACGATTTTGTCTTCAAACATAAAACCGCCGCCGCGGGGCAATGGCTCGATATCTATCCAGCAATCACCAAACTGACCACGTCCACCGGATTGTTTTTTGTATTTCCCCTGAACATTAGTTTTTCCTTTAATGGTTTCTTTATAAGGAATCTTGGGTGTATTCAAGTTTACTTCGACACCGAATTTTCTTTTCATCTTTTCGATGTTGACCTCGATATGTACCTGACCCATTCCGGAAAGAATCATTTCCTTGGTTTCAACATTGCGGGAAAATACGATTGTCGGGTCTTCTTCCGTCAGGCGGTGAATCGATGAGGCAATCTTGTCTTCGTCACCTCTTGTTTTTGGTTCCATTGCGTAAGACATGATTGGCGGCGTCACAGTCACTTTTTCAAAAATAATTGGAGATTTTTCATTGCATAAAGTATCTCCGGTTACCGTTTCCTTCAGTTTAGCCACACCGGCAATGTCACCGGGGATAAGCACTTCCGCCTGTTTCTGGTTTTTACCTTCCAGGAAAAAGATATGACCGAATTTTTCCGTAATCTTTCTTGAAGAATTGTAAACAGATGTGTCAGAATTAAGTTTGCCGGAATAAACACGGAATAAGGTTAACCTGCCGGCGTAAGGATCGGCAACTGTTTTGAAGACTATCGCTGAGAAAGGAGCGTCTTCAGAAGGCTGCCGTTCTTCAATATCATCAGTTCCCGGTTTTTTGCCTTTTACCGGACCTCGATCAACCGGAGAAGCAAATGAGCTGACGATCAAATCAAGCAATAAGGAAATACCAATTCCTTTTATTGAAGATCCGCAGACTACAGGAATTAAGCTTCCTGAAGAAACACCTTTTTTCAATCCGGTTTTTAGTTCTTCGTCAGAAAGTTCGCCCGCTTCCAGATATTTATTCATCAGTTCATCATCGGATTCGGCAATGTCTTCAACCATGGAGTCATGCAGGATTTTTACATCATCCTTCATTTCCGCGGGAATATCTATAACCTTTCCCGCTCCTTTGTTATCGCTGAACAAATAAGCTTTCAAACCGATTAAATCGACGACGCCGTTGAATTTATCTTCAGCGCCGATAGGCAGGCAAACAGGGGTAACTTTTTTCTTGAATTTGCTTTTAATACTTTCCAGTGCTGTGGTGAAGTTGGCGCGTTCCCGATCCAATCTGTTGATGAAAATAATGCGGGGAAGTTTGAATTCATCGGCCAATTCCCAAACTTTTTGTGTTTGAAATTCGACGCCGCCGACAGCGTCAACTATGATAACCGCGTTTTCGACAACGCTCATTGAACATTTTATATCAAAGGTAAAATTGGAATCGCCCGGCGTGTCAATAAAGTTGATTTTATGTTTTTCCCATTCGATAAAATTTGCCGCGGAACTGATCGATACGCGCCTTTTTTGCTCTTCCGGTTCGTAATCCATACAGGATGTCGCGTCATCAACTCTGCCTAATCGTTCGCTTTTTCCTGAAACAAACAGAATAGATTCGCACAGAGATGTTTTTCCGGTTCCACCGTGTCCTACAACCGCTAAATTTCTGATAGAATTGGTATCGTACTTTGCCATGAAAACTCCTTTCAACACTCTACAAGCATTTGAATGCGCGCTTGTTTAGCTTATCCGGCAAGTAAAATCAAGACAAATTTAATAATGACGATTCCCAAATATAGAGGAGAAGAGCAGGGGATTGTTCGGATATTACAACAGAAATGCTGTTTTTCATAATATTAATTTCAAAAGACAATTAACATCCGTTTATATTAACTTGAATATATAAATCTTTTACTTTATAAACGCTCTTCGTTTGCTGGTATAAAAAAATAGAAAATATTTTATTGGTATAATTAATTAATGATTGATTATGAAAAAGAACTCAATCCGGAGCAGTATCGAGTTGTAATGGAAGAGGGCGGTCCGCTTCTTGTTCTGGCCGGAGCGGGAAGCGGCAAAACGCGCACATTGACATACCGTGTCGCCCGCCTGCTGGAAAGCGGTGTTGCGCAGGAAAATATTTTACTAGCAACATTCACCAATAAAGCCGCGCGTTCCATGCTCAACCGCGTTGAGACTTTGATTAATTCCGACACAAAAAACATCATGGGCGGCACTTTTCATCATATTGCCCATGTTCTTCTAAGAAACTTTGCGTATTATGTTGGTTATAAAAATAATTTTTCCATTGTCGACAGTGAAGATTCCCGTCAGCTGATTGCCACCTGTATGGCCGAATTAAAAATTGATCCAAAGCTCAGCAAATTTCCCAAGAGCAATATTGTCGGCGAGATCATCAGTCTGACAACTAATACACAAAACACTTTGGAAGACGTGCTTCAATCACGATATCCCTTCTTTCTTCATCTACTGGATGAAATAAACCAGATAGCTTCTCTCTATGCACAAAAAAAGAAAGAGCTCTCGGTAATGGATTTTGATGATCTGTTGAATAATTGCCGCGTTCTCCTTCTGGAGAATCCCGATATATTAAAAAATATTTCCGGCAGATTTCAGCATGTTTTAGTGGATGAATATCAGGATACTAATATCATTCAAGCCGATATCGTTGATTTACTGGCCTCCAGCCATAGAAATTTGATGGTGGTAGGAGATGATTCCCAAAGCATTTATTCCTTTCGCGGCGCGAATTTTAACAATATTATTAATTTCCCTGATCGCTATCCGGATTGTAAAATATTCAAATTGGAAACAAACTACCGCAGCACACCGGAAATATTGCATCTGGCAAATTTGAGTATAACGAATAACGAAAAACAGTTCCCCAAGGAATTAAGAGCGGTGCGCGCCAAGGGTACGCGGCCGGTTATGGTTTCAGCGCAGAATGTTGTGAAACAGGCGGATTTTGTGGCGCAGAGAGTTATAGAATTGGTTCGGGGAGGCGTGCCGCTGAAAGAAATAGCTGTTCTTTACCGCGCGCATTACCATTCCATGGAAATGCAAATGGAATTTGTCCGGCGCGATATTCCGTTTGATATGCGTTCCGGTATTCGTTTTTTCGAACAGGCGCATATTAAAGACGTGACTTCATATATGAGGGTTTTAGTCAATCCCCGCGATGAACTGGCTTGGCGGCGTCTGCTGATAATGTATCCCAAAGTGGGCAAGGCGACATTCAATAAAATCTGGCAATATTTGAAAAAGGAAGAAAATCCTCTTAGTGCTGTTTTAAAAGATGAATTCATAAAGGCTATGTCCAAATCAGTGAAACCGGGATTGGAAGAATGTCGTAAAACTATACGACAGCTTCTAGAATTATCTGACTCTGAGCGCATTCCGGAAAAGGTAATAGATGTTTTATTAAACAGGGGCGGCTACCGTGTTTATTTGCAGGACAATTATTCCGACGCTTCTTCGCGCGAAGAAGATTTAATTCAACTGGGAAATTTTTCCGCTCAGTTTATGCAAATGGAAGATTTTCTCAATGAATTGGCTTTGCTGACAAATATGGCCAAAGAAGAAAGCATCGGGGAAGATGAGGATGAGGACAAGATAGCTTTAAGCACAATTCATCAGGCCAAAGGTTTGGAGTGGTCATATGTGTTCTTAATCTGGTGCGCAGATGGAATGATTCCTCTTCAGCGGGCGCTGAAAGAACCGGACGGCGAAGAGGAAGAACGAAGGCTCTTTTATGTGGCTGTAACCAGAGCCAAAGACCAGCTTTATTTGTGTTATCCGGCTTTGGATTACACACGCTTTTCCGGTGTTTTTAATCTGGTCCCATCCCGTTTTATCCGAGAAATAGCTCCTCTTTCGGAATACGATGAGAATCGGCCTTTTGAACAATGGATGTTGTATGACGAGTGAGACTCAAATATTACAAAGGTAGTGCAGTAATATTTGCAAGTCGAACCGTCCCGCAAGCGCAGCTTGCAGGGATGAATATCACCATATTCCGAAAGCGTAGAGTGTCGGAATTGGTTGGTCGAACTTAATGACACTCGCTGACTATAGGAAGCGTAACTGGAATTATACCGCCATAGGCGGAGGATATCGAAGATATCCGTGATATCCCGCAAACGGAGTTTGGCGGGGCTAACAATCCCCCAACGCTTTACGTTGGGGGATTAGTGGCACCTTATATTTTATGTCCCGGCAAAATCTGGCTTTCTTTCTGAAATAAATAGAAAAGGGTTCTCCTGCAATACTAAAGCTTTCGATCGTTAATCAACAAGCGCCATCTAACTGAAGTCAACTATTGACAGGCTGTAGGGATAGATATAGAGTCTAAGCTGTAATATTCAATTGAAATGTTAAATCCACAATATGATTTCGGTAAATGAATAAATGCATTAAAAAAAAAGACGATCTTGCGAATTTTGAATCATTCGACCCCTTAGTGTTCGAAGCAGACGGAACTGTGTCGCAAGATGTCTGTAATTTTGTATTGACTCTGTCGCTTATATTCAACGACATCAAAGACCTTGTTTATGCTCACTTGACCCTCCAGACACAGAAACCTATTGGTTCTTTTAGAATTTCTCGCCTTTGGGGAGCCTACAACGGAATTGAACTTCACCTCTTGAGACTAATGGTTGGCCTTTTCCATGAGATTATTGACCTCATAAAACGGAGCGACAAGGCGATCACAGATCCCTTCTTCCAGTCAGTCTTAACAAGTATTAGCAAGCAAGAGCGTGAGATATGGTACTCTTTGGTCAGTGTTGCGCAAGGTAAACAGACTACCACGCTAGAAAATCACTTTGCTTTGTTCGTAAGGAACAAGCTGATCTTTCATTATGACCCTAAAGAAATTTACTGGGGATACCACAATTTCTTCTGTTCTGGTACTCACGGTGCTGAATGAGCGTTCGTTTCACGAGGCAATGATATGGCAAAGACGCGGCACTTTTTTGCAGATGCTGCGGCAAGGGGATATTTTATGAAGAAAGTTCAAGGAAAAGAGGCGGAGGAACTTATTTTGAAAGCCGTAGAAACCATCTGTGATATGAACTTTACACTGACGGATATTGTCCATCATTTCATCCAAAAACGAGGCTTTGCATATAAGGCAGAAGTCGAGGAAACCTAAACTAAATTTACGATAAAAAGTTAATGTGATGTAATAAGTTGATAAGCTACTTTTTCGTGAGTAAACTCAATACTGATGAAGCATCATTTCTATCGATAATCTTTATTTACTGAAATCCTGATTTGACAAATTTTATAGTTGAGCATAAACTTTATCCGATTATTCCTAATAAATTAGGAGGTCATTGATATGCAAACCTTTCGAAATTTTATAGATTCTCCAAGGCTTCGACAATTTGCGCAAATAACCAGTATCATATTAGCAATATCAACATTTGGGGGCTGGCTTTTAAACTTTCTTAACCTTGCGTCAAAAATTCCGTTATCTCTCATAACTGATCATACTCGGCAGCTATTTGATTGTACAATTTCGTTTGTAATTTTTTTTCTTGGTTTGTCTTATTGGCGACTATCAAGAAGATTTTCTGTTAGTTTCAAAGACGATTTCAAAGACGACATAACGAATAATTGGGAGTTTGAGGGAAAATGGATTAAAATCGAAAAAGGAGTACTTTGCGTCACGGATTCTGATCCTGGAGGAATCACAAAATCTGGCTCCCTTTGGGAAAATTATGAGTTTGAATTTGAAACGAAAATAATAAACAAATGTTCCAGTTGGGTTGTGCGTGCACAAGATTTAAATAACTATTTTATGTTTCAATGCGGGCCAGAGATGATTAAACCACACCACCGTGCCACCGTTCCGAAAATAGAGCAACGTACACCAGCTTATGTTCCTGAAGGTAAGTCAGGAGAATCAACAATACAGATATCGTATGAAACTGGCTGGCAAATATGGAATGGTGTACCCCATAATTCAAATTTGACAGATTGGGTTAAGGTAAGAATTCGTGTCTATGGTTCTGAGGTTAAAATCTGGATTGGCAAAGAATTAGTTTATCATGAATCAAATCTGATACCCTACGCAACTGGCAGGGTTGGTTTTCGAAACTGGGGTGATGAGGAGGCTCACTTCAAAAAAGTTCGAGTTCGTCCCTTATCTTGAGGATAATTAAGGCGATTATAATTAGAAGGTGTCATTAATCTCGCATCGCTCCGCTCGCGGGACTACTCGACTTACCAATTCCGATGCACTCCGCTTTTGGAATTGTGGTCTCGTTAGTGGTGCCCATGCTTAGCTTTGGATTTCATTTCCTTATATTCCGCGCGCAGGGCGATATGATCCATATCATCCATATCTTCCGCTCTTTTCACCCAGTCTTCGAATTGAATATCCACGCCGAAAATTCCTATCATTTCATCCTTATCGTTGACGAGAGGCGCGGAAACTGTGAAACATAAAATACCGGTCATCTTGGAGATAAAGAAATCCGAAACATAAACCTTGCCCGTTCGCAGAGGCTTGATAAACCATTCCCGGTCGGATTGGTCGGTTCCTACTCCATAGTTTTCATATTTGGCGCGATCAGCAATATTCGTGATGTTTTTAGTAGTTTTCCGGCCGTTCATATCGACTATATAAGCGAATTGAATGGATGGATGTTCATCAACAAAGCTCTGCATAAGAGGTTCTTGTTTTTCAGTATTCATCGTCTTCATCAGAGGATGTTCAATAATCTGATTGACCTCGGCGACAGCGGCTTTTTCAGCAATATATTTTATCTTTTCTAATTCTGACATAAAGTATTCAGGTAAATACAGACGAACTCTCTTTTCCATTTCTTCGGGAGAAATGGAAGTTATTCTGCCTGCTTCGTATTGTTCAGTTACCCACTTATGAATTTTGGAAATTGCCGGATGCCTTTTATCCACGATTTTATTGCCTTCAAGATTGAAGCGTTGATTAATCCAAAAGGCGATGCCGGCGTTGCCGGATTTGTCGGTGATCGTTGTGGTAATCGGTCGTTTTAAAATTTTTCTGGTATCGAATATATTATAAATTTCTTCGCATTTAATGAGGCCGTCGGCATGAACGCCAGCGCTGGTGACATTGAATCCCAAACCGACAAAGGGATAATTATGCGGAATTTTTACTCCGATTTCTTTTTCAAAATATTCGGCGATGTCAGTAATGACGGTGGTGTCAATGCCGCTGTTCCCTTTAAGGGCTATGTATTCAAAAATTAAACCTTCAATAGGCGGATTGCCCGTTCTTTCGCCCAGTCCCAAAAGAGTTGAATTGGCCGCGCTGCACCCATAGAGCCAAGCAGTTGTAGCGTTAATCATGGCTTTGTGAAAATCGTTATGACCATGCCATTCCAGCAAATGGCCGGGAACTCCGGCATCGTTAATGAATGCGTGAACAAGTTTATCAACACTGCGAGGCAGGGCCGCGCCGGGATAAGTAACGCCGTAGCCCATCGTGTCGCAGAGCCTGATTTTTACATCAATGCCGCTTTCTTCCCTGAGTTTCATCAATTCCTGCGCGAAGGGGATGCAGAAGCCATAAATATCGGCGCGGGTAACATCTTCAAAATGACAACGGGGAATTATTCCTAAATCAAGAATGGATTTAACCACACCTAGATAATTATCCAAAGCCTCACCTCTTTTTTTGTTCAGCTTCAGGAAAATATGATAATCGGAAACTGAAGTGAGCAGGCCTGTTTCCTTCAGGCCGAATTCCTTGACCAAAAGAACGTCTTCTTTGGCTGCTCTTATCCAACTGGTGATTTCCGGATAAGGCATACCAAGCTCCAAACATTTTTCCACTGCTTCCTTGTCTTTTTTACTGTAAAGGAAAAATTCCGTTTGACGGATTACTCCATTGGGGCCGCCCAGTTTATTGAGTAATCGAAATATCGTGACAATTTGTTCCACCGTGTAGGGAGGCCGTGACTGTTGGCCATCGCGGAATGTTGTGTCCGTGATAAAAATCTCTTTGGCCGGACGCATCGGAATAATTTTATTATCGAAAACAATTTTACTTACGTCACTGTAGGGGAATATTTCTTTATATAAGTTTGGCTTGTCAAGTTCTTTTAACTTAAATATTTTATTTTTTTTATTTTGAACGGTCATCTTTTTTTTATTCTTGGATTTAAGCATCTTTTTCTCCAATATAATAGCGATTAAACAATTTTCAGCGATAATTCCATCAATTGCTCGATGCTGACTTTAGAAGGAGCATCGGTCATCAAACAAGCTGCTTTCTGCGTTTTCGGGAAGGCGATTACGTCGCGTATCGATTCAGCCCTGGTCATGATCATAGTTAGTCTGTCCAGACCGAAGGCCAGCCCTCCATGAGGCGGGGCTCCGTATTCGAGAGCGTCCAGCAGAAATCCGAATTTTAACCTTGCCTCTTCTTCACTCAATTTCAGCGCGCTGAAGACCTGAGACTGCACGTCCTTATGATGGATACGAATACTGCCGCCGCCGATTTCCGAACCGTTAAGTACAAGGTCGTAGGCTCTGGCGCGTACTTTTCCGGGATCGGTGGTCATCAGAGGCAGATCTTCCAGAAATGGCGACGTGAATGGATGATGTGTGGAAACAAAACGTTTTTCCGATTCCGAATATTCCATCAGCGGAAATTCCGTAATCCACGTGAACGCCAGTGCGTCGGGATCAATCAGATTAAGTTTCTTTGCCAGGTGTATTCGTAAATTGCCGAGTGAGTCGTTGACGACACGTGGAGTATCGGCGACAAAGAAAATAATATCTCCTTCTTTAACATTCATTGCCTTGGCGATGCCTGACACTTCCTCAGGTTTAAGGAATTTAAAAATAGGCGAAGTCAAGTCGGCGGCGTTAACTTTGGCCCATGCGAGCCCCTTGGCTCCGTAAATAGCGACAAAGTCTTTCAAAGCATCAAGATCTTTGCGGGAGAGAGTTGCTGCCTGCTCGGCTTTAATCGCTTTGATCACACCGCCGGAAGCGGCAACTTCCGTGAAAAGTTTGAATCCTGAATCTTTGACAATGGCGGTAAGATCCACGATCTCCATGCCGAAACGCACGTCGGGATTGTCCTTGCCGTAGCGGCTGATCGCTTCGGCGTAGGTCAGTCGGGGTAAGGGCAGGGTAAGCTCCTTGTCCATGCAGGCCTTAAAGATGGCCTTCATCAGACCTTCCATCATATTCATAATGTCTTCTTCAGTAATAAAAGACATTTCGACGTCGATCTGCGTGAATTCCGGCTGACGGTCGGCGCGCAAATCTTCGTCGCGGAAACATTTGACTATTTGATAGTAACGGTCGAAACCCGAAACCATCAAGAGCTGTTTAAATATTTGCGGCGATTGCGGCAGAGCGTAAAACATGCCTTTATAAATTCTGCTGGGCACCAGATAATCACGCGCGCCTTCTGGCGTGCTTTTACCCAAAAACGGCGTTTCCACTTCAATAAAACCGTTTTCCTCAAAATAGCGACGGGTCGCGGCGGCCAATCGACTGCGTAAAAAAAGGTTTTTCTGAATCGCCGGACGGCGCAAATCCAGATAACGGTATTTAAGACGGACATTTTCCGAAATTTCTTCGTCGTCAAAAGAAAAAGGAGGCGTCTTGGATTCGTTCATTATTTCCAGTTCGGAGACGATAACCTCTATCTCGCCGGTTTTCAGCGCTGGATTCTCCATGCCTTCCGGTCTTTGGCGCACTTTTCCTTTGACAGCCAAAACAAATTCGCTGCGAATTTTGTGCGCTTCGCCGTGAACATTTTCTCCGGCATCAGGATTGAAAACAATTTGCACAATTCCTTCGCGGTCGCGTAAGTCCACAAAAATAACGCCGCCGTGATCACGCCGGCGATGCGCCCAGCCCATCAGCACCACTTCATGTCCTTCGAGTGAGATATCGAAACTTCCGCAGTAATGCGTTCTTTTATCTTTTGTTAAAAAATCAGCCAAAACTTTTTACCTCTCTTTAAAAAATTTAATTATTGAAGCCAGAAGATCATCTAATGACATTACCTGCTGTTTTGTTATTTATCAATGCCTTAAAAATATTTATTATTGATCCAAACAAACCATCCAGAGGTATTGTCTGTTGATCTTTTGTTTTCATATTTCTTAATATGGCATGTTTTTCATCAATTTCTTTATCGCCGAAAATAAGAGCAAAGGAACTATTTAATTTGTCCGCCCGCTTTAACTGGGCTTTCAGGCTCTTGTCCGCGTAATCCATTTCCGCGGCCAATCCGAAACGTCTGAGTTCGTTGGTCAGGCCGAAAGCCATCTTTTGAGCCTGTGCACCCAATGCGGCGACAAATAAATCGGTTTTAAATTTATTTTCTCCTTCTTCCGGCAGACAGGCAATAAGGCGTTCAAAGCCGACGGCAAATCCGATTCCTGCAACTTCCGGTCCTCCGAGAGAACAGACCAAGCCATTATATCTGCCGCCGCCGGCAACGGCGTTTTGTGCGCCTAGCGCGTTTGTTTTTACCTCAAACGCTGTTTTAGTGTAGTAATCCAGCCCGCGAACCATACGGGGATTGATACTAAAGGATATGTGCAAATCATGGAGCAATGATTTTACCTGTGAAAAATGAACTTCGCAGTCGGAACATAGGAAATCAAGAATTCTGGGCGCATCGACAATAATAGAGGCGCAAGTTTCCACCTTGCAGTCAAAAACCCGCAGAGGATTGGTATTGATGCGTCTTTGGCAGTCGGGGCAGAGATTTTTTTCACTTCCCTTTAAAAAATTAATAACCGCTTTGGAAAATACAGGGCGGCAGGAAGAGCAGCCGAGAGAATTTATTTCCAATTCCAGATTTCTTAAGCCGGCACTGGTTAAAAAATGCATCAGCATGAAAATTATTTCAGCATCGGATTGCGGTTTGTCTTCGCCGAAAAGTTCGACATCAATTTGATTAAACTGGCGGAAGCGTCCTTTTTGCGGCCTTTCGCGGCGGAACATCGGACCAATCGTGAAAAGCTTGGTTATCGGTTCAGCGGCGGACATGTTGTGTTCGATATAGGCGCGGATGACGGAGGCGGTGGCTTCAGGCCGAAGGGTTATAAATTCGTTGTCCCGGTCGGCGAATGTGTACATCTCCTTTTCTACAATATCCGTTGTTTCCCCGATGCTCCGCTTAAAAAGATCTGTTTTTTCTATAATGGGAATACGGATTTCCCGAAAACCAAAAGAGTTAAAAACCCGGCGGGCAATAGATTCCACTTCCCAGAAGCGGCGGGCACCTTCAGGCAGAATATCTTTAAATCCTCGAATTGCTGTAATTTTTTCCATAATTCATAACCATAATTTAAAATGTTTTTTTCTAGCATATTCAACTTGGTTTGGCAATGGGGAAAAAATTCATACCAATTTGCTTGTAGGTTACCACCTTGCAGGCAATAATTACCGGTGAGGTAAGATTTATATTAAAGGAGGACACAAGCAAAAGGAGGGCATGAAAACATGAATCCCTCCTCGGATATTGGACATTTCTTGTTGGACATAGGCCATAAAGCGGAAATGTTTTTTAACTAAAGGCGAAGTCATTCTCTCGAAATAATTTCAGGCAGGCATCAACGACATTTGCATCATAAAGGATGCCTTTGTTCTTGGAAATCTCATCCAGAGCAGACTTAATTCCCAGGGCGGGACGATAGGGACGGTGCGAAGAGATGGCTTCCACGACGTCGGCTACAGCCAGAATCCGCGCCTCCAGTAGAATATCTTCCCCCTGAAGATGTTGTGGATAGCCGGATCCATCCATTCGTTCATGATGCTGAAGGACGACATCGGCTACCGGCCAGGGAAAATCGATGTCCTTCAGGATATTATACCCTGCCTGGGAGTGAACTTTAATTATGTTGAATTCCAGATCGCTAAGCTTGGTCGGCTTACTGAGAAGTTCCGACGGAACTGATACTTTACCGAGGTCATGAATGATGGATGCTGTGCTGATAAAATCCTGCTGATCTTCCGTTAAATCCATTTCTTTGGCAATCGCCTGGGCCAGTTGGGATGCTCGCTCCTGATGACCAGTCGTGTAGGGATCTTTCGTTTCTACCAGCAAGGCTATCGATTGTACCGCGGCTTGCAAGGTTTTCTTTATCCGGTTATAATTTGTGATGCGCTCTTCCTCCAGCAACTTACGCTCAGTGATTTCATTCAAAAAATTCAAGGTGGCTGGTTTTTTGTTCCATTCAATAACAGTGGCATTAAGTTCAACCCACTTTACATTTCCATCCTGACTGATAATTCTGAAAGAATAAACAGGAGGAACATTCTCATCATTCAATCTCTTTATGCTGTAATCGGCGACCATCCTGCGATCATCGGGATGGATAAAACTTGTAAAAACCCCTGATGTTAACGTTTCTTTGGAATAACCTATCTGTTCCGCGGCGACACGATTGGCAAAGACCAACTTCATGTCCTGAGTGATGATGATGGCTTCATGCGCATTTTCCACGACAATACGATACAGTTCTTCGCTTTCCTGTAGATTTTTTTCGGCCTGCTTGCGTTCTGTAATATCAGAGTACAGCGCCTGAAATTGCATATCGCTGTTCCACTGCACTTGCTTGCGGAATACTTCAAGGTGGCGAATATTGCCATCCTTACGGATGATGCTTATTTCATAATTTGAAGGAACGTACTCACCGCGCCGCCTTTTTGCTTGTCTTATCTCATATTCGGCATAGCACTCCGGGATGTATCTCTTTTTGTGGGGTGTCGAGGCCAGCTCTTCAAAGCTGTCGTAGCCATATATATTTAAGATCTCCTGATTGGCGTATAGTGTATTGCCGTCGATGTCGGCAATACAAATGCCTAGCGGGGAATCATCAAGGGAATGGCGGAAGTTTCCCTCGCTCTTCCTGAGCATTTCTTCCGCTTCTTTCTTGTCCTGCCGCATTTTCGCTTCGCGCATCTCCCTCTCTATCGTCACCACGAGTTTGGCGAGTTTGTCCTTCATCAGGTGGTCGTGCGCGCCGGCTTTCATTGCAGTCACAGCCGTGTCCTCCCCGATAGCGCCGGACACAATAATAAACGGAATGTCGATGTTTTTGTCTTGTACAAGTTTTAGGGCCGCGGGCGCGCTGAAAATCGGCATTTTATAGTCGCAGAGAATAACATCCCACTGTTGACGGTCAAGGGCGGCTCCCATGGCTTCGGCGGTTTCCACCCTTTCCCACTTCGGATCATAGCCTCCTTTGTGCAACTGACGTATCATCAGCTTGGCGTCATCATCCGAATCATCAACGATTAAAGCGCGAAGCAAAATATTCACTTTTTCATCTCCTTTGTCTTCCAGCACTAATATTTTCTTGTTGTTTGACATGCAGAGCACGCCTCTTCAATTTATTGTTGAAACTCCAATTCTAATGAAACTCAGATATTACAAGCGTAATGCAGTAATATCTGTCAGTTGAATTATCCCACGTGCGAAGCTAAGTGGGACTCTGACATAGCGCATAACCTAAATAACCTAAAGGTCACGTGGGGTCACAAGTCGGAATTGGTAAGTTGTAATGAGACCCAAGCTTCAGAGACGAAGTGCATAACCTAAAGGTCATCTGCGACTGAAGCTTGTAAGTCGAATTATCCCGCAAAGCGTGATTTATTCATTAAGAATGAAATAGAAAGTTGCTCCTTTGCCTGTCTGTCCCTCTGTCCAGACCTTGCCTCCATGGCGGTGGATAATACGTTGCACTGTAGCCAGCCCGATTCCCGTGCCCGGAAATTCATCGTCCGTGTGCAGGCGCTGGAATGGGGCGAAAAGTTTGTCCGCATACGCCATATCGAAACCAACTCCGTTATCGCGGATGAAATATACTTTTTTCTCTCCTTCTTTCGTAAATCCGAACTCGATTACGGCTTGAGCCAGCTTCCCCGTGAATTTCCAGGCGTTGCCCAGCAAGTTTTCAAGGACGATGCGCATTAATCTCGAATCCGCAGTTTCTTCCAGGCCGTCGGCTATTCTTATCTCAACATGCCTTTGAGGCTGAGACTTCTGTAATTCATCTATTACGGAGCGGGCAATCCAAGTCAGATTAATCTTTTCAATGTTCATTTCCGCACGTGTGATCCGGGAAAGCTGTAGCAAATCTTCTATAAGCTCCGCCATATGCTCTGTCGCTGCTCTGATTCTTATCAGATAATCCTTTCTTTGTACATCCAGTTTATCCTCGTAGTCTTCCAGAAGCGCCTGGCTGAAACCGCCAATTGTCCTGAGGGGAGCGCGCAGGTCATGGGAGGCTGAATATGAAAACGCTTCCAGTTCCTTATTGGATGCTTCGAGTCTTATCGTGCGTTCACGCACCAGCTCTTCCAAATGATCGCGGTATTTATTAAGTTCTTCCTCCGCCCGCTTGCGGTCGGCGATGTCATGAACAATTGCGTGCAAAACGACTTTTTCCTGAGCTTTGATACTACTGCTGAATATCTCTACATCGCGGATTGAACCGTCAGCTCTCCGGTGACGGAATTCAAAACGAGTACTTTGCCTGGTCAGCACCTTTTTCATAGCAGTTTTAACTTCTTCCTGCGAAAGGATGTTGATATCCTGAATTTTCATGCGTGTGATTTGTTCAAGGGGCCATCCGTAATATTTCACCGCAGCTTTATTGGCGTCAATTATGTTTCCCGTATCAGGGTCAATAATCAGCTTGACCGCCGAATGGTAATTAAATAAATTTCTAAATAGTTCTTCGCTATTCCGTAAATTATTTTCCGCCTTCCTGCGCTCGGAGATGTCTTCCAAGTGTACCATGACCAGATCAGGTGGAACGAAAACGAACGTGATCATAACAAGCTTGCCGGGCATAAAATGTTCTGATATGGATTCTATACTGATGATTCTTTTTTCATCAAAACATTTCTTAAGGTTTCCTAATATTTCCCACCGATTTTTATACATCTCGGAAGCCTGTCTTCCAAGGAAAGAGTTCCTTTGTCCGACTGTAAAGATCTTTGCGCTATCATTGAAGTCTTTCAGGAAGAATTCATCCCCTTGTTTTTGCCAAGTAAACGTCGGGATGGGGTTGCCATTGTACTGTGCTCTAAAGCGGTTTTCACTTTCCCTCAACACTTCGATCGCAGCCTGTCTTTGGGCTTCCGCCTGTTTGCGCTCGCTGATATCACGGAGGTTAATAATTACAGCTTCAACAATATTATTGTGTAACAGTTTGCTTGCTGCTGTTTCGAACGTATGCCAGCTTCCATCCTGATGACGAAGACGTATTTGTCGAACAGGGGAGTTTATATCCTTGGAAGACGTATTCAATATAAACGTATTGAATGCATTACTTGCAAACTTCAAGTCATCCGGATGAATACGATCAAATACATTGACGCCAATCCTTTCCTCCGGTTTGAATCCCAAAAGTTTCTCCACCGCCTGATTTTCATATGTGATTATCCCTTCTCTATTTACGAAAACAATGATATCTGAAGATTGCTCTGCAAGAGTCCGGAAAATCTGTTCCTCGCGGCGTAATTCATCCTCCGCCTGCTTGCCCTCGGTAATGTCACGGAAGGTGGATAATCTTAATGTGCGGCCTTTATATTTATATGGTTTGCCAACCAGAGAACATATAAAAGTAGAACCATCTTTTCTTATCCCAACGCCTTCATATGGTTTATTGTATTTTTGGGAAACATGTTTCCTTATAACTTTCCATGATTCAGGAGTGGCAAACCTTTACGCCTTGATGCCGATCATTTCGGATAATTCGTATCCAAAGAGGCGTGCCAAGGCATCATTAGCGTCAATAATAACACCTTTATCATGAACAGCGATTCCCTCTTCGGCCGCTTCGGAAAGCAGGCGTAAACGTTCCCTTGTTTCCAGCAGTTCTCTCTCCATCTTGTGCAGGCTGGTATTATCCGGAGTTCCGATTTTATTCTTGCCTGTTTTTTCCGCCGGTTTCTTTTTCTTGACCAACAAGGCCGCTTTTAAAGCCGGTGTTTTTTTAATGCAGATTTGGTTTTCTTTTTAGGCCGGGAGGTAGGCTTGGGTTTATTTTTCATGGCGCGATTTTTCCTTATAATCAGTTACGGGAGGCTATATTTTTTATTGCAAATCCCCATCATCAGAACAAATCTTACCTCTTCCGTGCTTTTTTACCTTGTACATGAACTGATCTACCCGGTGAACAAAGGCCTTTATCTCTTCCTTAGGCTTGTATTGTGCCAGACCGATGCTCACCGTCATATAAACCTCTTGACCCGCTACCAGGGAAAAATTATCTTTCCTTAATTCCTTTTGTATTCTTTTCGCCGTTACTATTCCCTCCTCGCTCATGGTCATTGGCAAGATAATCGTAAATTCCTCGCCGCCGTAACGATAGGCGGAATCGATTTCGCGCAGACTTCGTTTTATTGCATGACCAAGTCGCGATAACACATAATCCCCCTGAACATGGCCGTATTTGTCGTTAAAATCTTTAAACTTGTCGAGATCCAACAGCAGAAGGGTCAAATGGTGTCCATAGCGGTTCGACCGCTCTACTTCTCTTTCCAACTGAGAGTAAAAATGACGGGAATTGTAAAGCTGCGTAAGGTCGTCGATTATACTCAGGTCCCGGTATCTCTGTTCGCTTTCCCGCAAAGCCTCTTCCGCTAGCTTGCGCCCGGTTATATCGACAAATGAAATGACAATTTTCTGGGAATTCGGAAGAACGGCTACTGATATGAGTCCATTTTTAATCTCGCCATCCTTACGATAAAATGAAAATTCGTAGTTACTGGGGGCATCATTCGGATTGATAAGTCTCTTCCGGATGTATTCCTCCAACCTCTTGAGGTCTTCAGGGGGAATCTGCTTCGTCCAACTCATACCGATGACATCCTTTTCCTCGTAAAGGCCAATTCTGCAATATTCCTTGTTGACCATCGATATGGTCGTCTCCTTTTCAATGATCGCCATTGCAGACGAACTGTTCTCAAAAATGGTGCGGAATTTATCTTCGCTTTCCTTTAAGGCAGCCTCTGTTATTTTACGTTCGGTGATGTCCGTTACGGAAATCAAAGCCGTGGGTTTATCTTCATATTTGATGGGGTTTCCAGTCAGGCTGACCCATTTTTCCGCGCCGTTTTTTGCAATGATTTTGAATTCGTAAGCACGAGGCATATCCTTTCCCTGTTGGCGATTGTAGCCGCTTTGTTTTACCATGTCCCTGTAATCCGGGTGCACAATATCCCCAAAGTGCATGCCGCAGAGCTCCTCTTCCGTGTAACCGGAAATTTCCTCAGCCGCGCGATTCGCGTAAATCCAGTGGTCGCCCTGATGCATCATGATGGCAAAGGCGCTGGATTCGGCCAGCATACGGAATTTTTCTTCGCTGTTTATTAATTTCTTTTCCGTCTGCCTGCGCTCGGTGATATCATGTACAATTCCTCTGAAGCCTTTTGGTTTGCCTGATGAATTTTTTAGTAATGAAACAGATCCTTCAATGTATCTTTTAGAGCCATCTTTTCTTGTAATATGCCAGCCAAATTCCTTGAGGGGCTTTCCTGTTTTGTAAACTTTATTAAACGCCTGAAGAACTTTTCTTGAATTCTCTTCATCTGTGTACTGACGGTTATTCATGCCCATCAATTCTTCTCTGGAGTAGCCAGTGACCCGACACACTGAATTGTTAAAAAAGGTAAAATTGCCGGCAAGATCAACTTCAAAATAACCGTCTTCAATACTTTCAAGAATAGATAGATATTTTTCGATGATTTTGCTGTATGATGGTTTAGTTGTGCGTTTTTTCAAGATTTCAGAATTTTTTAATATGGGTTTATTTTTTATAGTCTTTTTAGCTTGCAGGGATAATAAAGATTTTTTCGGAGGAGGTGTTTTCTTCTTCGCTGTTTTAGCAGGCTTTTTGTTTGCAGAGATGGTTTTTATTTTATTTTTCATATCGCGAATTTTCCTTATTGTCAGTTAAGGATGACTACTATTTCCGCGAAAGCGCAGCAAATGTATGGCATCAGTTTGAAAAATAAGCCTTTAGTTTGATAGCCAGAGTTGTTCAAAAATTATACAATCATTTTTAATTCGCTTACGTTCATATTATAAACTCAAAAATCATAAAGTCAATATTATTTATGGCTGTAAGGTATTGTTTATTTATATTTTTTGATTGATGAAGGTGTTGACATGTAAATCATTTCCGCCGGTCGTCAGAGTTACCGCTCCATCGCGGTCAGTGCGGAAAACTCTTACTCCGGCCTCTTTATATCTCTGGAGGGTTGACGGATGCGGATGATGAAATACATTTGCTTTGCCGGCGCTGACTATCGCATAACGGCAGGCGACGGCTTTAATGAATTCGACGCTGCTGGAGTGGGCTGAACCGTGATGAGGAACCACTAGAACATCACTGTGTAAATCTATTTTAGATTTAATGAGTTGCTTTTCAACATCGGCGGAGATATCGCCGGGAATAAGAAAACTTATCTTGCCGAAAGTTATTTTCAAGACCAAGGAGGAATCGTTGACTTCATCGTAAGAAAGATTATTCATATCTTGAACAGAATAATTTGGCGGCCATAAGACATTAACCCGGACATCATTAAATATTCTTTCCCGGAATCTATTGGAAACCAGAGATACTTTAATATTGTTAAGCTTGATTGCTTTTTCCCATTCCGGATAGTCTTCCAAATCGATGGGTAAGTTAGATCTCCATACCTGCCGGACAGCAAAATTGTTCATAATGTAAATCAGTCCCAGTAAATGATCAGGATGTGGGTGGCTTAGCACCACCGTATCAACATTGCTGATTCTTTCATGATAAAGAAAAGGAGCAAGGACAGATTTACCGGTATCAAAGGAACTATCCGAAAAACCGCCGCCGTCAATAAGCATATTTCCTCCGCCGGGAAAACGCACTAGGGTGGAATTTCCCTGTCCCACATCAATAACTGAAATTTTTAAATCAGGGAATAATTTATCCCTGAGTGTAAAATAAATTATATCCGCGGCAAAAAAGACAAAAGTAATAATTAATAAATACTTTAAAACCTGGAAACGACGTGGTGAAAATTCCTTTTGGATTTTCATTTTCTTCCTTGCGTCAATAAATTGAATAACAAGAAAAATGAATAAATAAAAAACTGCAATTTCAACTATGTTTGGTGTGACGCAATTGAACGAAGACCAGGAGAGCGACGCTAATTTATTGATTATGGTGACTGATATTTGCACAAAGAATGAAGCCAGTTTAATGCAATAACCGGCAATTGCCGGGGAAAGGAAGGCGCAGAGAATAAAAAACATGGATATAGTCAGCACCAGTGTTCCCAAAAGTGGAACTAAAATCAGATTGGCAATGATTGTTATGGAAGAGACACGGTTAGAATAATACATGATCAAAGGCAAGGTGCCGATTGTTACCGCGCTGCATACAATAGCCGACAAATATATATACCGGATAATACTTTGACCCCATAACGGAAGAAGCTCGAGTTGCGGGAAAGAAAGATCGCGGAAACGGGGAACAATGTAAATGAGCGCTAAAACAGCCATGAAGGAAAGTTGAAAGGAGCTATCAAAAAGGGCTTCCGGTAAAATAACCAGAATAATTAATGCCGTCAGAGCCAGAGTATTGTAAAGGTCATTTTGTTTTCCTGAGAGAAGAGCAATCAAAAAAATCAGCGCCATGAAAGTTGACCGCAGCACGGGAATTTCCATTCCCGCAATGAAAGCGGAAATTAATACCATAAAGAACGCGGCCGACGCCGCTAACTTAATTATATTAAATCTGAGCATCATATATTGCGAGGACTTCAAAATGAGGAAAACAAAGAAAAAAGCGGAAGCCGCAATTATTCCAATATGCAGGCCGTTAATTGACAAAATATGTGAAGTGCCTGTTTTATTGAAATTGTCCCGCACGTTCGCAGGTATTGTCTTTTGATTGCCGATCGTCATGGCTTCAATTATTTCCCTTTGCGGCGAAGCAGCATTTTTATAAATTATCTGTTTCAAGTAAAATCTGAAAGATTCCAGTTTTAATTTAATAGGGCTGGCGGAATTTTGTCTCAGCAGTACAATTCCCGAATTATCGGCGATAAATCCCGCGGCATAAATGCCCTGAAGGTTCGAATAACGTTTGTAATCAAAGCCGCCCGGATTATTGAAATTGTGTATACTTTTCAAGGTTGAATGAAAGCGGATGAAATCACCGTATTGGAAATTTAAATCCGCTGGAACTGCCAGACGAATATTGCCCGAAACCGGAATATACGATTTATCTTTAATTACTCGCAGGCAGCGTACAATTAGAACGTTTTTATCGAGGTAGGCTAGAGGACTTTCTATGACCATGCCTTCCATGGTCAGTTTGCCTGTATCAATATACCGGCCGATATGCTGATCATGCTCAACAAAATAATGTTGCTTTTGAATATCAAAGACACCAAGAACAAGAATAAAATTGATAATTAAAAAGAAGCTGACGATTGGCCATTTGTTTCTGATGGTTACTAGAAGAAAAAGAAGAATGAAAGTGATTACAGCCAATAATAAATAATAGGAAACGGCGAAGCTGCTGCCGATAATAATTCCGGCAATTAATGCAATCAGAAGATAAATTAATAGTCTGCGCATATTCTTAATATTTTTCTCTATAAGGAAAATAATTCAAATTTATTAGCTAAAACTGCTAAAATATTATAATATGATTTTAAACATATTTCATTAAAAAGGAAACTAAATGCCTATACTGAAAAGCGACGCCTTAACAAAAGAAAAAAATTCACAACGGTTGTTCATTTTAATCATATCCAGAATTGTCATTGTAACTCTGTTTCTCAGTTTTACTATTTTTATCGATATAAAAAAACATGTATTTCCTGTATCACAAATAACCATTAACTTTTTTTACTTCATCTCTGCCTCAATTTATTTCTTTTCAGTTATTTATATTTTGCTTTTTAAATTTGTGGAAGATTTAAAGCATAATGTTTATTTACAAATGGCCGTAGATGTTATTTTGATCACCTTTCTTATTTTCCTGACCGGCAATACCCAGATTGATTATTCTCTTTTTTACACGCTGGTAATAATTTATTCAGTAACCTTTCTTGGCCGCAAGGAAGGCTTGATTATCGCTTCAGCTTCCAGCATATTTTACGGTTTATTTTTGGACATTGAATTCTACAAGTTAATGCCGTTCGTTTCTTCTGTTGGGCGTGATTATGACCTTAACCCTATTGATGTATTAACAAACATTTTGGTACATATTATATCGTTTTATGTTTTGGCTTTTTTGGCCAGTTTTGTTGTTGAGCAGGAAAAGAAGACAAGATTTTTGCTGGAAGAAAAAGAATCGGAATTTAATCAACTGGATTTGCTTTTTCGCAGCATTATTGAGTCGGTTTATACCGGCGTCATGACAATTGATTTACAGAACATGATTAAGACTTTTAATCTTTCGGCTGAAGAAATCACCGGATTTCCGCTAGACGAAGTTAAGGATTGTAAAATTGAAGATGTATTTCCGGAATTTGTACCCTTTTTGATTGAAGAGACGATTATAGAGCAAACCCAAAAACGAATGGAAGTTATAATCACTGGGAAAAAGGGTAATAAAATTAATCTGGGTTTGTCTATTTCTCCATTGAAAGGCAAGCATTATAATCAAATAGGTTATATTTTAATTTTTCAGGATCTCACGAAAATAAAGAAGATGGAAGAGAACCTTGAAAAAAGTAAGAACATGGCTTTAATTGGTGAAATGGCGGCGGGATTGGCCCATGAAATGAGAAATCCACTGGCGGCAATAACCGGTTCAATTGAACTTTTAGAACAAGAATTGAAGTTGGATGGAACGGATAAACGATTGATGCAAATAATTTTACGCGGTAAAGATCGATTAGATAACTTTGCCCGCGATTTTCTTTTACTGGGACGTCCGGTTCCTGTGTCCAGAGAGTTGGTTGATTTAAATGAAATTATCGATGAAGTTTTAGAATATATAAGATTAAACAAAAACTGGACAAGTAAAATAAAAATCGTGAAAGTTTTTGCGAGCAATGCCAAAGTTTTTGCCAATAAGGAACAGGTTAGACAAATTATGAATAATATTGTGCTCAATGCAGTCCAGTCTATGGAAGAAGGCGGAATTTTATCTATTGAAACCAAAATGGCAATACAAGATGATAAAAAAGAATATGCTGAAATTAAAGTTTCGGATACCGGATGTGGTATTAAAAAAAACGATTTAAAGAAAATATTTGAACCTTTTTTCACTAATAAAGAAAAAGGAACTGGTTTGGGATTGACGATTGTCAATCACATTGTTGAGGGTTATAATGGAAAAATCAAAATAGAGAGCCATATAAATCAGGGTACAGTTTGCTATGTATGGCTGCCCGCTAACAAAGAAGAACATATGTAAAGATAGTTTAATAGTATTTAACCTCAGCTTAGATGAAATATAATGGAGTGAAAATATGGCAAAAATTTTGGTTCTTGATGATGATCAGGGCATGAGGGAATTCATGGAAATCATGCTGACAAAAGAGGGCTATGATGTAACCAGCGCCGGAGAACCGGCAAAAGCAATTGATTTGTGCCGCAAGACCGCCTTTGATCTGGTTATCACCGATTTAAAAATGCCTAAAATTAACGGTATTGAATTCCTTAAAGCCATTAAAGACCAAAGGCCGGAAACAATAGTTATTCTTATTACGGCTTATGCTTCAGGAGAAACAGCAATAAATGCGATGAAAGAGGGCGCTTATGATTATGTGGAAAAAGGCGGCAGCATTGAGGATCTCAAAAAAGTTGTGCATTCAGCTTTATTGAAAAAAGGATTGGTGACTGAAAATCAGCCACTAAAAAAAGAAGTAAAGACAAAGGTAACGGCAGAAAATTCATTTTGCGGCATGATTGGTACAAACAGGGAAATGCTTAAAATATTTTCCACAATTAAAAAAGTGTCCGATACGCTGGCAAATATTTTAATCCTGGGAGAAAGCGGAACAGGCAAAGAACTTGTTGCCCGGGCTATTCATGAAAACTCTTCGCGTTCCAAAATGCCTTTTAAGCCCATTAACAGTGGCGGAATACCGGAAAATCTTCTGGAGAGTGAACTTTTTGGCTATATGAAAGGTTCTTTTACGGGTGCTTATGCTGATCGCCCGGGATTTTTCGAAATGGCGCGCGGTGGTACGATATTCCTTGATGAAATCGGCGAATTGTCTCCGGTTTTACAGGTCAAGCTCTTAAGGGTGGTTCAGGAAAAAACTTTTCGGCGCATCGGCGGCTCGGAAGACATCAAGGTCGATGTGCGTATAATTTCTGCAACTCATCAAAATCTAGAAGAAAAAGTCAAGAAGGGAGAATTTCGCGAAGACCTTTATTATCGGCTCAATGTTATTCCCATTTTTCTGCCTCCACTGAGAGAACGCAAAGAAGATATTCCGCTTCTTATTAATAATTTTATCGAGAAATATGCGCAAATGTTCGATAAAGAAATCCGGACAATTTCTTCTTATGCGATGGAACTATTGATGAATTATGACTTTCCAGGCAATATTCGCGAGTTGGAAAACATTATTGAACGCAGTGTTGCTATGGAGGGCTCCAATATAATCCTGCCGGAAAATTTAACATTATCGACGGACACCGCTCACGGTGCGCCCAATTTTGATATTGAGATTACGGATAAGGGAATTGACTTGAGTGCGGAGTTGGAAAAAATAGAAAAAATAATGATTGAAAAAGCTTTGCAAAGAACGAAAGGATCAAAAACAAAAGCTGCCAGACTCTTGAATGTAACATTTAATTCTTTACGCTACCGCATGGAAAAGCTGAACGTGGAATAGTACAAACAAATTAATGAGACCCAAGCTTCAGAAGCGAAGCGTACTGAAATTTGTTGGTCGAATTATCCCAGGAGCAAAGCGACTAGGGATTTGAGACCTTAGCTTCAGAAACAGAGCATGGTGAAGCTTTCAAGTCGAATTATCCCGCAAAGCGGGATATATAACCCAGGGCTTACTTTTTCCTTGACTTTTAGGGCATATTTGCTCTATATGCGCCATGCAAGAGGTAACAGCGAAGATGTTAAAAATTTATTTTTTAAAATGGGCAGTATTCTTTTATTTCTTTAGCTTTATTAACTTCAGGGTCTGCCTTAGAGAATCATGACCATTTACAAAGGGAATGAACCGTGGGCAGATAAATATCAGCTCACGGTTTTTTTTTGCCATTAATTAAGGCGTGTTTAAAAAAAAAGTAAAAGGGGAGGGGGAAATGAACATGAAAAGAAGATTCTGGATTACAATTTTAGCGTCTGTTTTTCTGGTTGCCGGTTTTGGCAGTGTAGAGGCCAAGACAATTAAAGTGGGAGCGGCGATCAATCTGACTGGCCCTGCATCAAGCTGGGGACAATTTCATGAAAAAGGTCAACGCGATTATTTCCGTTATGTAAACGAGGTTAAGGGTGGTGTATTTGGCAATAAGATTGAAATGATTACCGTGGATACCGCTTACAAGGTGCCTGAAGCGCAGGCGGCGGTTAATAGGTTCGTCCTGCAAGATAAAGTAGATATGATAGCGACCTGGGGAGCAGGTGAAGGATTAGCGGCAAAACCCATTGTACAAAAATACAAAGTGCCGACAATAAACTATTCCACCAGTTGGGAAATATTGGAAAAGCCCGTCGATTATATGTATCTGCCTTTCGGCAGTTACAAAATGGATTGCCATGCCGTACTTGAATACATTAAAGCCATTCACAAAGGTAAAGAGGCTCCCAAAGTTGGTCTTCTCACCTACAATAACGCTTACGGCCGTTCTATTCACGCTCCGAGTAAGGAATATGCACAAAAGCTAGGAATCAATCTGGTGGCTGTGGAAGAATTCCCGCCAAAAACAGTTGATCTCAACACGGAGCTTCTTCGCTTACAGAAAGCCGGTGCGGAATACGTCTTTATGCAGATGCTGCCTTCCGCGATCATCACCGCTTTCAAAAGCGCTGACCGCATAAATTACAGCCCTGTCTTTCTGGGAACGTGGACGTCAACTGACCCCGATTTTTTCAAAATGGGCGCTGGTCTTATCCGCGACAGACTCGTAATCCAGTTTCCCGGAGGATTGCCTGTTGATAAATCTAAAGGGATTTCCGTAATGCAGGAATTATGGAAACGTTATAAAACAGTGGATAAATTCGATGCTTCCTACTGGGAAGGTGTCGTTATCGGCATGATTATGGAGAAAGCCTTTATCCGCGCATATGAAAAGAGCAAAGATATTAATCCGGAAACAGTCAATGCCGCTTTGGAATCGTTCAAGAACGAAAACTTCGGCGGTTTAGTTCCGGCAATAACCTATACAAAAGATGATCACGGCGCATCTTTCACCGCGCGCATGGTCAAAGTTAAAGAAGATGGAACATATATACCCCTGACAAATTTTTATGTTCCGGGCAAAGATAAAATTAAACTGCTCAAAAAATAGTTTCTTATTGTGAAGAAACAGGCGTCAGGTATAGTTAGGATAAAGAGGTTTTAATGAAAGCTTTTCGCAGCCGGCCGTCCATAATGATCAACCGGCGGGAAGAAGATAAAAAAGCTGAACTTGCGATTCAAAATTTACGTTTGAGTTTTGGCGGCGTTATTGCCGTCAAAGATGTTGATCTTAATGTTCACACCGGCGAATTGATGGCGATTATCGGCCCCAACGGGGCTGGTAAAACAAGCCTGCTTAACTGTATAACCGGTTTTTACCGTGCCCAACAGGGCAGAATAATCTTTAATGGAAAAGATATTACTAATTTGCATACTCATGGACTTGTCGGCGTGGGAATTGGCAGAACCTTCCAGAATATAGAACTTTTCCCGGGGATGACAGTTCTTGCCAACATGACACTGGCCCGTCATATTCATTGTCAATACAGCTTTATGCGTTCCTGCCTTTTTTCCGGCTCCGTCAAAAAAGAAGAAATCTGCCACAGACAGGTTCTCGAAGAGATCATAGATTTTCTGGAAATGCAGTCCATCCGAAAAAAAACAGTCGGTTCTCTTCCTTATGGAATGATGAAGAGAGTGGAACTGGGCAGGGCGCTTGCTCTGGAGCCCCGGTTGCTCATTCTGGATGAGCCTTTTGCCGGCATGAACATGGAAGAAAAGGAAGACATGGTACGCTTTCTTCTGGAATTGAATCAAAGATGGGGACTCACGATGATTCTGGTCGAGCATGACATGTCTATCGTAATGAGTATCGCCCAGCGAATTATGGTTTTAAATTTTGGAGAAAAGCTGGGCGAAGGCAGCGCTGAGAAGATCAGTGCCAATCCTGAGGTCATCAAGGCTTATCTCGGCGAAGCTGAAGCATTATAAATACTGAAGGCGTGATATTTTGGACAGAGAAGAGCAACGTAAACACAGCAAAAGCAAAGTAACGCTGCCGCAATTGTTAATGGAAAATGCTGCCCGGTATGGCGATGCAAAAACGGCAATCCGGGAAAAAGCATACGGCATCTGGCAGACGTACAGCTGGGCTGAATATTGCCGCTATATGCGGATCACGGCGGCGGGATTTGCCGCACTTAATCTGCGGCGCGGTGAAAATGTCTGCCTGATTGTTCATAATCATCCGGAATGGCTTTTTTCGGAGCTGGCCGCGCACGCTCTGGGTGCAACAACCCTTAATTTGTTTACTTCCTCCATAGCTGATGAGTTGGCTTTTTCCATAAAACGTATTAACTCGCCTGTCGTTGTTGTTCAGGATCAGGAACAGGTTGACAAGCTTCTCGATGTAAAAGATAAGCTGCCCCAGACAAAGAAAGTTGTTTATATCGATCCCACAGGCATGACATCTTACGAAAATGATCTCTGGCTTATGAGTTATGCAGACCTGTTGAAAACAGGCGAAAAATATATGATGGAACATTCCGGCCTAATTGAAGAAGAAATCAGCAAAGGCCGGCCTGATGATATCGCCGTTATGATTCAGACATCAGGAACCACCGGCGTTCCGAAGCTGGCCATGTTGTCTCATCGCAATCTAACTGCCATGGCGGATCAGTGGGTGGAAGAAACGAAAATCAAACCGGAAGAAAACTGGTTATCAATGTCTCCTCCGGCGTGGATTGTCGATCAGATGTGGGGAATGGGCGTCGCGCTTGAAAGCGCCATGACCATGAATTTCCCGGAAACAGCGGAAACGGTTCTGGAAGATTTTCGTGATATCGGTCCTGCAATTATTATCACGGCATCGCGTTTCTGGGAAGATATGGCTTCAAACATTAGAGTCAAAATCTCTGATGCCGGTTGGTTAAAGAAAAAATTATTTTATTGGGGTGAATCAATAGGCAAGGCGGTTGTAGAGAAACAATCACGCAAGCAGCCGATACCTTTATTCTTACGGGCATTAAATAAAGTTATGTCTGTGGCTGTTTACCGGCCTCTTTTGGATCGGCTAGGCTGTTCGCATTTTCACAGTGCCTTCACCGGCGGACACCCCATTAGTCCAGATGTTATTTTATTCTTTCGAGCGATAGGTTTGAATTTAAAACAATGCTATGGGCTAACAGAATCAGGTGGAATATTTCAGATACAGCCCGATGATGAAGTTAAACTGGAAACTGTCGGGAAACCTCTGCCGCTAACTGAAGTAAAAATAGCTGATGATCAGGAAGTGCTAGTTAAATCCGAAGCTAATTTTTCCGGATATTATAACGATTATCAGTCAACTCAGGGCGCTTTTGAAAACGGATGGCTGAAAACTGGCGATGCCGGATATATCGATGACGATGGTCATTTATTGATCATTGGCCGCAAAGAAGATATTATCCGCAATAAAAGCGGCGAGGCTTTTTCGCCTGACTTTATTGAGACACGTCTGAAATTCAGTCCCTATATTAAAGAAGCTGTTACCTTTGGCGAGGCTCGCCCCTATATCACTGCCATGATTAATATCGATTTGGGCAACGTCGGCAACTGGGCGGAGGATAGAATGATTCCGTACACAACTTATATGGATCTTTCTCAGCACCAGACTGTGGAGGAGTTGATTTTAAAGGAAGTCATTGGGGTCAACGAACAGCTTCCCGAAGTAATGAAGATTAAGAAATTTGTTCTCCTTTATAAACTACTGGATGCGGATGACGAAGAACTGACGCGCACAGGGAAAGTACGCCGCCGCTTTGTTTACGGCTTGTATATAAAAATTATTGAAGCTATGTACCAAAACCAGAAAAATGTTGAGGTTACCGGTAAAGTCAAGTATCGCGATGGAAGAATCGGCGAGATAGAAACAACGATAAATATTATCAATGTGAATTAATGCCAATTAATTATTGGCATAATACCAAGTAAGCTTTCCATAATTCATATTTTAATGTTAGAAAGCAACTTGCTACAAGGAATTAATCCATGGAATTTTTTCTGCAATTATTAGTAAACGGAGTTTGTGTGGGACTGCTCTATGGCATTTCCGCGATGGGCTTTGTCATGATTTTTAAATCATCGAGCGTATTAAACTTTGCCCACGGCGAACTTCTGGCACTGGGAGCTTTCTTCTTCCTCACGCTGGTGACCTGGGCAAAACTGCCTATTGTTGTCGCTTTCATCCTGACCCTGATCGGCTGCTTTATTCTGGGATTCCTCATTGAAAGATTTTTTCTGCGTCCGTTAATCGGAGAAAAACTTATTTTTGTAATTATGCTGACGGTAGGGTTATCAGCCATGTTCAAAGGCATGATTCTGCTGATCTGGGGCGGCAATTTATATACTTATCCGGAATTTTTGCCTCAAACAATGGGGTTAAAATTTGGTTCAATTTATATTGCCCCCGTTTATTCGGCCACGCTGATTATCAGCGTTATTTTTCTTGTCCTGTTCGGCCTGTTTTTTAAAAAGTCAGCGCAGGGGATTTATATGCGTTCTGTCGCCGATAATCAGAAAGCGGCTCTTTCGCTGGGAGTTCATGTCCGGCGCGTGTTCGCGCTCTCCTGGGCGATTGCCGCGCTTGTCGCCTCCATGAGCGGCATTGTTCTCGGAATTATCAATGGCGTCAATGTTCATGATTTGAGTTCCATCGGCCTGAAAGTATTTCCCGTGGTTATTTTAGGCGGCCTGGACAGCATCGGCGGCGCGATTATCGGCGGGATTATCATCGGGCTTTTGGAAACATTTACCGGCGGTTACTTGTCGCCGTCGTTGCGCGATGTTGTTCCTTATATTGTTTTAGTTTTTATTCTGATGGTTAAACCATACGGATTATTTGGTCTGGTGGAAATTGAAAGGGTTTAGTAAGTTAGAAATTATTTTCTGCGCTTTTATGGCAGAAAATAATTTCGTTAACGCACTTATCCCGTTTATCAGGGTTAAGAAAGGCAAAAAATGAGGAAGTTTTCTTTTCATCCCTGTGGCAATTACCGCGAAAATTATGCGCAGGAATTAAATATTTTCGAAACGGACTTTGGCCGGGTCTGTCTCGGAATATTTCTAGCCTTGCTTTTTTTTGTCGCTCCGTTTGTTGTCAGCCCTTATATGCTCTACATTCTGAATACAATCGGCATTGCGGCTATTGCCGCCATCGGGCTCAATATTCTTATCGGTTATACCGGGCAAATTTCTCTAGGCCATGGCGCATTTTTCGGTGTGGGCGCATACGCGGCGGCAATTATGGCCACAAGACTGGGAGTGGGATTCTATATCGCCATACCGGCGGCGGGTATCATTACCGCTCTTGTTGGTATGATTATCGGCATACCGTCAGGCCGCTTAAAAGGTCTTTATTTGACGATTGCAACTCTGGCCGGACAATTTATTATTGAATATGTTTTGATCCAGTGGGATAGTCTCACGAAAGGCACAATGGGAATTACTCTGCCGGTGCCGCAAATCATGCAGTGGCAAATTTCGGGCGATAAAGCAT
>Ga0209777_10001085_pt1 | contig 41253 bp, 33 predicted proteins | sample FrelakmetHBP12HB_FD_187147 | JGI IMG/M metagenome (GOLD analysis project Ga0209777, IMG submission 187147) | Freshwater lake sediment microbial communities from the University of Notre Dame, USA, for methane emissions studies -HBP12 HB (SPAdes)... | ecosystem: Environmental > Aquatic >...
AAAAGTATTGGGGGCTGCATATATGGGCCCGGGGCTATTTTGTGAGCACTGTGGGAATTGACAGCGCCACCGTTCAGAAATATGTTAAAGAGCAAATAGAAGATCAAATGCGAGAAGAGCAGCTTGCATTATGGAGGGACGACAGCGAATGACATTGTCAGGAGTTGTCGTCCTTCATGAAAGCCACCGACAAGGTCGGTGGTAGTTTACTAATTGGAGAGGTTACCCATTGAATCAATTCCACATCATCCGAAGAAACGGGACGGGAATCATCCCTGCCATTATTATGTTTCTTATCTTTCAGGCCGCTGGATTAGCGCATGCTTCTTTTACTATTGAAGATGAAAGAAAACTCGGAAAGGAATTTTATGAGAGGCTCGAAAAAAGTGATGTTTTAATCCATGACCGGAAGATAGATGCATACATCAATCAGTTGGGGAGTAAAGTGCTCGCCCAAAGTGAAGCGGCCCCTTTTGAATTTCGCTTCTCGGTGATCAAGAGTTCGGCAATCAATGCTTTTGCCACGCCTGGCGGCTATGTTTACGTCAATAGAGGTTTAATCACCCTTGTTGAAACAGAGAGTGAGCTGGCCTCCGTACTTGCACATGAAATAGCACATATAAATAAAAGACATGTGGCGAGTATCATAGAAAAATCGCAGAAGATTGGTATGGCTACCCTCGCCGCAGTTCTTGCCGGTGCATTTCTTGGAGGCGGGGGAGATCTCTCTGCCGCTGTCGCCGGCTTCTCTTTGGCAACGGCCACAACCCTAAGTCTAAAATACAGTCGCGAACACGAAGAAGAAGCGGACAGACTGGGTATGTCCTACCTTGTCAGTGCGGAATACGACGGCAAGGCCATGTTGGATTTTATGAAGTTAATGAGAAAGTATGAGTTTTACTCCAGCAATATACCATCATATTTCCTCACCCATCCGGGTACCGATGAAAGGATCAGCTATATCGATGCCCTGCTTCAGACTACATATACCCAGAAGGGACGCGAAAGTATTATCGGGAATTTAAAAAGGGTACAAACAATCCTCATGTTTGGAGAAAAGAACCTCGATTCGAGTCTTCATTATTTTCAAAATGATCTGCAAAAAAACCCGAACGATGTCGATTCCCTCTACGGGATGGCAGTAACACAGGAAAACCTCGGCCGAACTGACGAATCCTTGATCAACTTCCGTAAAGCCCTGAGCCTGTCTCCTGATGACCAGGACATAACCAGGGATCTCGGAATTCTATATTTCAAGATCGGTCGGATCGCGGACGCGATTGTCTTTCTTCGCAAGGCATTGACCCTTAAAGAAGACGATCTCGATACTTTGCTCTACCTCGGCAGATCTTACGAATTGCAGGGTGATTACACAGCAGCTTTGAATCTCTATAAGAGAATCGAAAAGAAAAATATAATAGATGCAGACATATACTACAGTATCGCTATGGCGTACGGGAAGACAAACAATCCTGGCGACTCCCACTACTATTTCGGCATCTACTTCAAGAAAAAAAAGAAGATGGACAGCGCCCTTTTTCACTTCAAGGAAGCCTTGAAATATTTTCCCGCACAGGGCGAGAGATCTCAGGAGATAGAGAAGGAGATAAAGTCAATAAAACGGTAAGGGTCTGGAGAATATCTATTCAGGACATATCAATCTGGCTCGGCGTCAGTTCTTTCTTTGCATAGTCGAGATGAATCCGCTCCTTGATAAACAGTTCAAAGAGGTCTCTATCAATATGATTATCCTTTACCATATATCCCATTATTTTAATCGCTTCCGATAGAGTTTTTTCCTTCTTGTACGGTCTGTCTTTTGCCGTTAATGCTTCGAATATGTCCGCAAGCGCAATAATTCGACCTTGGAGAGGGATCTCGTTGCCTTTTAATCCAAAGGGATAACCGGCACCATCGATCCTCTCATGATGGGAAGAAGCATAATACGAAACGTTCTTTAACTTCTTGGGAAAAGGGAGTTGACACAGCATCTTATGCGTAACAGTAACGTGATTCTTGACAATCTCTTTCTCCTTATCAGTGAGAGTACCTACAGGAATACTCAGATTGTATACCTCATCATCGCTAAGCAGATTTCGTAAATCTCCGCCCAGATTCCATTTCCTTCCTGCTATGTTCCTCAGCCGGTCAAGCATATTTTCATCCATGAATTTTGCCCCAGTATTAATGTCTGCAAGGAATTCATAGTCTGCATCCAAATCCATTTCTTCTTTGGCAGCGCTATCAATTGTCTTCTCCACACTCTTCCTATTTCTCTGTCTATTTCCGTTTTTCAGCTTTTCAATTGCATGGTCCCGTCTCAGTATCTCAAACCTTTCCTTTAAGGCTTCCATTCTATTATATATTGTTTCAAGTTTTTTCCCCTTATCGACAATATATTCCGGCGTAGTTATCTTGCCGACGTCATGAAGCCAAGCGGAGATGCGGAGTTCCTTCAATTCATCTTCATCAAAGCAAATGCCCGCATATGGCCCGTCCACGCTCTTATTTATCTTTTCCGCAATGGTCATAGTCAATTCTGAAACCCGGCGAACATGACCGCCCGTGTAAGGAGATTTCTCATCAATTGCTGTAGCAATGGTTCTGATGAAAGATTCCAACAGGTGTTCAAGATCATGTATCAGGCGATTATTGGAAATAGCAACAGCAGCCTGAGACGCTAATGACTCTGTCATTTTCTGATTTTCTGTCGAGAATGATATAACTTCCGTCGTTCTTGCGATTTGAGCATTCAATAACTGAAGAACGCCAATAATGTCATTTTCATGATTGCGCATGGGAACAACAAGCATGGACTTGGAGCGGTATCCCGTTTCAGCATCGAATTTCCTGGTACCTTCAAAATTAAACCCCTCTGCATGATAGACATCAGAAATATTTACTACCTGACCCGTAATGGCGGCATATGCAGAAACATTGGCATGATTGGGACTACCATCGAGATTCTTCAATTTTACGGATGGCCAGGTAATCTTTCCGCCCGTTCCCCCCATACGGATATTTAAAGAAGTGTTCTGCACAATGGCAAAGTGGAGTTCCTCATCATCGTCAGACATGATATACAGAGTGCCCCCATCAGCATTTGTAAACTTTCTCGCTTCATCGACAATCATTTCCAAGAGCCTGTCCAGGTTCTTTTCCGCCGACAGAGCTGTTCCTATCTGATTTAACCGCCTGATCTGATCAAGCTGTTTTTCCAAGAATCCTTTAACTTCCGGTGCTAGCTTGCTCAATAGTATATTGACCTGGTCGTTTTTGGTTTCACAAACAGGTTTTGCTCTTTTATTCTTGCCCATATGACACCCTGGAAAAAATTCAAATGCTCAGTGGAAAATGTCTGCCTTAAAAAAATACAATATTCGAAGCGCGCCTTTCAATAATTTCAGGATAGACTCATCGGAAAATGAGGCACAAAAAATACTCTGCATAGTTTGACATGAGCCCGGGGATGGAAGAATGAGACGCGACACAGGGGTGCTTTACCATAATTACCTTTATAATATTCGCCTTGCTGCATCATCTATCTCAATCGGACAACTGGTACCTCTTTTTTGAGTTTGTCTCTGAAGTATTCCATCTCTTCCTGCGAATACGCTTCATACTTCAGAAATTGTTTATCAAGAGTCCTCGTGGGGATAAACTGCTGCAATATGTAACAGCTCGCATTTCTCAGTACCATGCCCATCTCCAAAAGATCATCTTCATGAAGCAGTCTCTTGGGGACGGTTGTGCGAAATTCATAAGGCATCCCCGATTTCATAATTATTTCTAGACTCTGTCTAATCTTATCCTCATCAATCTTTGACCTTGTCACTGTCCTGTACTTGTGGAGCGGCGCCTTCATATCCATGGCAATATAGTCGACAAGCCGACCACTGATGAGTTGTTCCAACACGTGAGGATAGGAACCGTTCGTATCTAATTTTATCAAGTATCCGATTTTTCTAACACACTTTATAAAGTCGATCAAGTCATGATGTATTGTCGGTTCGCCTCCCGTAATCGTCAGAGCATCAAGCTTTCCCTTACGTTTCTCTAAGAAAGAAAGTACACCTTCCTCCGACAAACATTCTCTATAGAGATCCGGATCCACTAATTCCGGATTATAACAGTAGGGACACCGGAAGTTACAGCCCTGCGTAAATGCAATTGCACTTATTTTCCCGGGATATTCGATCAATGATACCTTCTGCAACCCGCCAATCTGCATCTTCTAAAAACTGAAAACCCTCCTCTCTCTATATTCTTCCTGTTTTCCTAAATTCCATTGTTTAACAGGTCGCAGATAACCGACTACACGTGAATATATCTCACAGGCTTCCATACAAATGGGACATGTCTCTTTCTCGCCGCTCAAATAACCATGCGAGGGACAGACACTAAAGGTGGGTGTGAACGTAAGGTATGGTAAGTGATACTCGGTGCATACCTTACGCACAAATGCCTTTACAGCTGATGCATCATTAATTCTTTCTCCTGCATATGTGTGAAAAACGGTTCCTCCCGTGTACCGCGCCTGGATTTCATCTTGCAGATCCAAGGCTTCAAATATATCGTCCGTAAAGTTCACAGGTAGCTGCGTAGAGTTAGTGTAAAAAGGTTCACCTTTGCTCTCCGTATATATGTCCTGATTGGCGCAGATGATGTCTGCATATTTTGCCTTATCGATTTTCGCAAGGCGGTATGAAGTGCCTTCCGCAGGAGTCGATTCGAGATTATAGTTGTTCTTCGTTTCCTTTTGGAATTCTATAAGCCTTTTTCTCATGAAATCCAATATCTTCAAAGTGAATCTCTGCCCTTCCTCGGAGGCTATATTCTTGTCTAAAAAATTGAGACAGGCCTCATTCATGCCAACAAGCCCAATTGTTGAAAAGTGATTTTTCCAATATTCGCCAAAGCGTTCCTTTATATCTCTCAGGTAATATTTTGTGTACGGATAGAGGTTTCCCTCTGTAAATTTTTCCAGTACTTTTCTCTTGGTCTCCAAACTCTCCTTGGCAATGATCATGAGTTTTTCCAGACGTTCCATAAATTCGTCTTCTGTCTTAGACAGGTAGCCGATTCTCGGCATATTCATCGTAATCACGCCAATAGAACCAGTTAATGGATTTGAGCCGAATAAACCACCTCCCCTTTTTTCCAATTCCCTGTTATCAATACGAAGTCTGCAGCACATGCTCCTCGCATCTTCCGGGTTCATGTCTGAGTTTATGAAATTCGAAAAATAGGGCACCCCATACTTGGCTGTCATTTCCCATAAGTCGTCAAGATTACGATCCTCCCAATTGAATTCCTTTGTTATGTTATATGTTGGTATGGGAAATGTAAAAACCCTGCCCTTGGCGTCTCCGTCAGCCATGACTTGAAGGAAAGCCTTATTGAAGAGATTCATCTCCTCCTGAAAATCCTTGTACGTCTCTTTCTGCGGTTTGCCTCCAATAATTACATTTTGATCGGCGTAATACTTCGGTACCTTCACATCCAGGGTGACGTTTGTAAACGGGGTCTGGAAACCTACCCTCGTCGGAACGTTAATATTAAATATAAATTCCTGCAGAGCCTGCCTTATTTCACTATAACTCAAACGATCGTATCTTATGAAAGGCGCCAGAAGGGTATCAAAATTGGAGAAAGCCTGAGCACCGGCCGCTTCCCCCTGAAGGGTATAAAAGAAATTAACGACCTGCCCCAAGGCACTGCGAAGGTGTTTGGCCGGTTTGCTCTCAACTTTACCGGACACTCCCTTGAAACCCTCCAGAAGAAGATCATACAGATCCCACCCAACACAGTATACGGAAAGAAGACTCAAATCATGGATATGAAAATCGCCGTCTGTGTGGGCTTTTCTGATCTCCGGTGAATAAATCTCATTTAACCAGTAGACCTTACTGACTTCGGAAGATATATAGTTGTTCAAACCTTGCAAAGAATAATCCATATTGCTGTTCTCATTAATCTTCCAGTCCTTCTTCTTAAGATACTGATCGACCAGATCAACCTCCATCTTATTGGTAATTTCCCTTAATCTGGCGTGCTGATCCCTATATATAATATAGGCTTTAGCGGTTCGACGATAAGGAGAAGATAAAAGGACCTCTTCCACGATGTCCTGAAACTCTTCCACTGTCATTACCTTGTCGTCGAAGAGTTTCTCCGCTAAATTAAGAACTTTTATCGTGAGTTTTCTCGCTATGGCCCCATCAAACTCACCAGTTGCGGCCCCGGCCTTCTCAATGGCATTGGTTATCTTTTCTGTGTTGAATTTTACTAACCGGCCATCCCTCTTTCTTATCTTTTCATGCATATAATGCCCCCTCCTTGGCTCCTCAATGAAAGTGTGGTCTCAGTGCAATCATTCTACCCTATATATTGGGGTAGGAGATAAGCATACTACTATATATTGATATAATCAAGAAAAAAAAGATTTTTTTCTATCTCATTCCGTGCCTTACTCAATCGCCCAATACATGCAATACTGCGATAATAAGGCATCAGTTTCTGAAAAGTATCGTCCTACAATAAGCGGACTGCCATAAATTGAGGCGGGTCAAGTGGGTCACGGCATCTCCTGGGCATCCAGGATCAGCCGTCTCTCGAGAATTGCCTTTGTGAAGATTGAAGCACCATGATTTTGCAAACTGGAGGGGTGAGCACGAAAAATACGGCAATCACCGGAAACCATTAGATATTCGGGAATATCCTCTGCGAAGATCCTATTGGGCTAAGCAGGAATATGCAGGAACGGCCTATCGTCAGCAGGTCTGCAATAAACTTTTTCCCACCGAGACAGGCCTTATATGTATCATACCGAATCCGTCATCCCTATTTTTTCAATGCCTTCTTAACCAGGACTTGCGAATTGCGAAACATAACTTCTGTTTCCGCCTCTGTCAAACCTGCGCCCAGTGCGATTTTTTGCGCCATCTCCTTATGGACAAGATCATGGGGGGCATGGCTGTCGCTATTTAGAATGAGAGGGGCTTTTGATTGGCGGGCCATCTTTGCGACATGTCCATTCGTCAAACTATGTCCCTTCCTGGTCGTAATTTCGAGATATATTGAATTTCTTGCCGCCTCCATAGATTCTTCTTCCGTAATCAGGCCGGGATGCGCAAGTATATCAATAGGAGATCTAAGGGCGGCAATATTAGTGCCTGCCACAACCGGTTCAACAATCGTTTCGCCGTGCACTACAATGATCTTCGCTCCTGTATGTCTGGCCTCCACGGCAAGATCGTAAATATATTCCGGAGGAACATGGGTCAGCTCTATACCTGGAATCACCTGTATGGCAAGGGCATCCGTCAATTTCTGACAGACTTTCACAAGCCGGGGAATAATAAAATCAAAATTGGAATGGTCACCATGATCGGTTATGGCAAGGACACTGTATCCCGTTACTTTCGCCCTCCTCGCCAGTTCTGAGGGAATCAGCTCACCGTCACTAAAAATTGAATGCGTATGTAGGTCTATCACAGGGCGTTACCTCACCGGTATGTTAAACAATAGCGACCATTTCATTTGGTCAACGCTATTCATAAAGTAGCAAATTCGTGAGATGCGGTCAACAAACGATATGGATTATCTTATAGAAATCAATGAGCGCTGATTCCATCGGAAGGGGATTGAAACGAGAAACTCATAGTTGTTTCCTCCGTATGCGCCCTGCCCTTGCGAATAGGACATTCAATCTTTTTCTTGACAAACATCTTCAAATCCATGTTAGTCTCTCATTAAATAAGGACTTAATTCCCCATCTACGTTTATGCTAAAAATTATCGATCGATATATCCTTAAGGAAATTGCCTATCCATTTTTCCTTATTCTTTTTGTTCTGACATTTGTTCTTCTCATGGGCAAAATCATACAGCTCATGGACCTCATGGTCAATAAGGGTGTTAGTTTCATTGATATATCAAAGCTTTTTCTATTGTTAACACCGTCATTTCTGATATTGACCATTCCCATATCACTGCTGATATCGATACTGATTGGATTGGGAAGGCTTTCCGGTGACAACGAATTAACCATTCTAAAGGCATCCGGCATGAGCTTATACAGACTCGTAGGCCCCGTTGCCCTTGCTTCATTAATAGCCTTTACCATAACGGCTGTCACGAGTCTTTTCTTAGTTCCCCACAGCAAGTACGCGACGAAAAATCTGCTCTTTAACGTCGCAAAGAAAAAAGCGAGCGTCGGCATTAAAGAAAAAGTGTTCAACGACGATTTCAAAGGAATTGTTCTTTACGCAGAAAGTATTCCTGTTCACGGCGATTACATGGAAGGAGTCATCATCCAAGATACAAGAATCAGCAAGGAACCTAGCACCATTATAGCGGAGAAAGCTTTTCTTGTATCAGACCCTTCACTGATGACAGTAACCCTGCGATTGGAAAACGGCAGTACGCATACGGTCGACAAAATGCTGAAGAACTATCGAAAAATGGATTTCAACTCATATGACGTAAATCTCGATATTGAGTCGTCTATCGCCGAAGCAAAAAAAGTCGGCGCAAAGGACAGTACCGAGATGACGGTCTGGGAACTGTCTCAGAAGCTCAAGACGGCTGGTTTGGAAGACGCTGTTTTCCGGGAAATGGCCATTGAATTTTATAAGACGATCACAACTCCCCTTGCATGCATAGTCTTCGGCATTCTGGGAATTCCCTTGAGTATCAGGGCGCACAGGGCTGTAAGATCAAGGGGGTTTACTCTCGGCCTTATCATTGTCTTCATTTATTACATCATACGTCTTGGCGGCGAGGCCCTCATAGAAACAGGAAGACTCTCACCTCTCATCGGAACATGGTCTCCCAATATTATATTCTGTATCGCTGGATTTTATCTTTTGATCAGGTCGGCAAATGATAGGCCCCTTCGCGTAGAGATACCCATCGGAGCCTATTTGAAGCAACTGATGCGTAAGTTTGCAAAGAGAATTGATTCATGACTATATTAGATCGATATGTAACTAAGGAGTTCATCAGGTTGTTTGTCCTCGTCCTGGCGCTGTTCACGTCACTCTTCCTGATTGTTGAATTTGTTGAACGCATAAGAATGTTCTTGAGCAACAATGCCTCCCTCAAGCAGATCCTGTCATATTTCTTTTTCATGATCCCCATGATGATTTCTCAGACTATTCCAGCTACGGCACTGCTCGCCGCTCTCTTAACTTTCAGCACCCTTGCCAGAAATTCCGAAGTGATGGCCATGAAGGCAAACGGCATCAGCCTCTATAGGACTTCCATGCCAGTGTTTATCACATCTGTGCTGATCTGTATATTTGCCTTTGTCAATAGTGAACTTGTTACACCATACAGTAACCAAAAGGCTGACAACGTTGTATACGTGGAAGTGCAAAAGCGCGAGCCACTGGGAACATTTAAACAGAACCAACTCTGGTATAGAGGACAAAGCGGCATATACAATTTCGGGTTTTTTGACCCTAAAACGAATATTATACAGGGAATTACGATAAATTATTTGGATAAGAACTTTACGCTGACGGCGCGTATCAACGCGGAAAAGGCGGAATGGAAAGATGACAAATGGGTATTTTACAACCTCTTGATAACGCGCTTTGGAGGAGAATTCCCCTTACTTGAGTGGGTTTCCTCTACGGTGATAGACCTCCCGGAGAAACCAGCGGATTTCAACCTCGTTCAAAAAGAAGCTGAAAAGATGGGATTTGTTGAACTAAATAACTACACCAGGAAGCTTCAATCTGAAGGATACGATGCCACGCGATATTTAGTTGATATGCACGGCAAAATCGCATTTACTCTCGTCATCATCATTCTCATCATGATTGGAATTTCTTTTTCGCTTATGAAGACCGAAAGAAGCGGCGGCGTCATGCAGAGCATTGGCGTCGGCATTATCATAGGATTCTCCTATTGGATTGTCCATGCCTTCTCCATGTCTCTTGGCCGCTCCGGTTCAATACCTCCCATTCTCTCCGCGTGGTTTGCAAACATTATTTTCGGAACCGCATCGGTTATCATGTTCTTCCGCGTCAAGACCTGAGTCCGGTCCCTGATTCCTGCTACTCTAGTAACGGTAATAATCGGGCTTGAAGGGCCCCGCTATGGGAATGCCAAGATAATCGGCCTGTTCTTTGGTTAATCTTGACAGTTTGGCGCCCAGTCTTCTTAAATGTAGTCTTGCTACCTCTTCATCTATCTTTTTTGGCAGGGTGTGAACACCAACTTCATATTTCCCGGATGCAAGTTCAATTTGAGCAAGGCACTGATTCGTAAAGCTGGTACTCATGACAAAGCTTGGATGACCGGTAGCACAGCCGAGGTTTACCAGTCTTCCTTCCGCAAGGACGATAATTGAATGCCCGGACTTGAGAGTCCATTTATCGACCTGGGGCTTTATGTTTTCCCTTTTGCAACCTTTGCTTTTTTCCAAATATTGCATTTCTATCTCGCTGTCAAAGTGTCCTATATTGCATATAATGGCCTCATTCTTCATCCTGTTCATATGCTTGCCGGTGATGACCTTGCAGCAGCCCGTGGCCGTAATAAAAATATCGCCCTTTGAGACGACATCGTCCAGCGTCTTCACGTCATAGCCTTCCATAGCCGCCTGAAGAGCGCTGATCGGATCGATCTCGGTGATGACCACCCGGGCTCCAAAACCCCTCATTGATTGCGCACATCCCTTACCAACGTCGCCGTATCCACAGATGACAACCATCTTGCCGGCAAACATCACGTCAGTTGCCCTCTTAATCCCATCAGCGAGCGATTCCCGGCAGCCATACAGATTATCGAATTTTGACTTGGTCACCGAATCATTGACATTGATGGCCGGAAAGAGAAGCTCCCCCGCTTGCGCCATCTGGTAAAGTCTGTGAACACCCGTTGTTGTCTCTTCAGACACGCCAAGAATTCCGGAAGCGACTTTATGCCAGTGTTTAGGATCCCGTTGCAACGAGTACCTCATGCGATCCACAATAATCTGTAATTCTCTATGATCGTATTTTCGCTCGAGCAGCAAAGGATCCTTTTCATACTTAACGCCATGATGAATATAAAGTGTCGCGTCGCCTCCGTCATCGACAATAAGATCTGGGCCGGAACCATCAGGCCATGTCAGCGCCTGTTCTGTACACCACCAGTATTCTTCCAGCGTTTCCCCCTTCCAGGCAAAAACAGCCGCAGATCTTGCCTTCGCTATTGCCGCGGCCGCATGATCCTGAGTCGAGAAAATATTGCATGATGCCCATCTGATGTCCCCGCCGAGCTCTTTAAACGTCTCTATAAGCATGGCTGTCTGAATTGTCATGTGCAGGCTGCCCGCGATCTTTAACCCCATGAGCGGCTTCTTGGGACCATATTTCGCCCTCACGGCCATAAGTCCGGGCATTTCATTTTCGGCAAGTTCAATCTCTTTTCGTCCCCAGCCGGCAAGATCGATCTCTGATATTTTGTATGGTAAATTCTTGACAAGTTTGAGATATGTCATAATGTCCTCCACTCCGAATCTTAGGGCTCAATGCCTTGACGTCTATATTGACGCAGTCTGTCTTAAGGCTTCAACCATGTCAGTCTTTTCCCAGATATAGTCATCCAGGAAAAATGTCTTGGGAAGCTGTCGGTAAATTTTACCGTCCAGAAGGGCAATTTTTTCAATCATGCCTCTGGGAGACAAGTCGAAATATTCTTTAATCATTGTTGTTATTAAATCTAATTCGCTTCATCTATTTTATCCTTCCCGCCGTAAAATTTGTCCTTCCTTTTTGCGCGCTCCGACGGAGTTACGATACCGACAGAAATAATGTACGTTAAGGCTTCTTCGACTGACATACCCACCTCAACCAATTCATCTTCTGGCACTATAATAAGATAGCCCGATGTCGGGTTGGGAGTTGTCGGCAAGAAAACGCTGATCAGGTTCTCCCCTGTCTCCCTCTTGATCTCCCAATTTGGTTTGCCTGTCACAAAGCCAATTGTGTATAAACCTTTCCTGGGAAATTCTACCAGCACAACCCGCTTGAAACTGCTTCTCCTGTCCATGACCATGGTATCGGAGAATCGTTTGATAGCCTGATAAATATTCCTTACAAACGGTATCCTATAAAGAAGGTCTTCGCCGGATTGGACTATTCTATTGCCAACATAACTCGCTGTGATGAGGCCGCAGATGAAAATCATAATCACGGTTACAATAGTTCCAAGGCCGGGAATATGGATACCGAGTAACGTGTCAGGATGATACCTTAAGGGGATAATCTTAAGCAGACCATCCATTATATCTATGAGAAAAAAAAGGATATAAAGCGTCAATCCTATCGGGACAGTAACAGCAAGACCCGTCAAAAAAATCTGCTTCAGTTTCTTTTTCAATGGTCGATGACTTTCATGCCTTTTTCAAAGTATGCATACTTAACAAAAAAAATGGCTGTTTTCAACTGCTATTTAAAAAGGGGTTCGGCGCAACTACACCAAAACCCCTTCTAGAATTCAGATCTCGAATTGTTGCTTATTCGGTACAGCTCTTGTGAATACTACTTATCCTTCTTGACCCTGTTCATATCGTCCAAAAAAATACATTTAGGACGCCACTTCTTTGGAGCAGGATCGTCAAGCAGAGCATAGCTCGCAACAATAACAATGTCGCCCTTGGAAGCTTTCCATGCTGCAGCGCCATTGAGACATATGACGCCGGAATCCTGTTCTCCCTCTATCACGTAAGTGGAAAATCTCTCCCCGTTGGAGACATTATATATGTCGACTCTCTCATAGGGCAGTATATCCGCAGCATTCATCAGCCTCTTATCGATTGTGATGCTACCTTCATAGTGGAGGTTGGCATCAGTCACCGTTGCCCTGTGCAATTTTGATTTGAGCATAAACCTTTGCATGTTGTGTCTTCCCACCTCCAGAAAAGCCAAACTTCAACATTCTAAGTAATCATCATACGTCAAGCCGATTCCCGAATACGCAATTGTCTAACAGTCTCGTCTTATTGATATTGACGGCAAGGGCCAAAACAGACTCTCCCTCAATATGCCCGATATCCTTAAGGGTTGTTGTATCGCATATTTTAGCATAATCGATATTTGTATGGGGATGACGTTCTATGTACTTCCTCACCTGCGCCAGGATAGCCGCAACATCCCTTTCTCCCCTGTCATACATCTCTTTGGCTATATTTAGGGAACGGCTCAGACTCAGAGCCCCTTCCATCTCATCTGTCTTCAAGTACACATTTCGCGAGCTCATAGCGAGGCCATCAGGTTCCCTCACTATCGGCATGCCAATAATATCGAGGTCCATATTAAGGTCTAGAACCATTCTCTTAATGGCTACAAGTTGCTGGAAGTCCTTCTTTCCGAAGATCGCAGAGTGCGGTTTGATAATATTGAAAAGTTTTGCGCATACTGTTGTGACGCCACGGAAATGCCCAGGCCGGGACATTCCACAGAGGTTCTGCGTAACGTTGTCAACATTGACATAGGTCTGATAATGTTCAGGGTACATCTCTTTATCTTCCGGATAGAAGATCACATCAACGCCTGCATCGCTCGCCAAGCCCTTATCTCTCTCAAAATCTCTCGGATACTTTTCAAAATCTTCACTCGGACCGAATTGCGTCGGGTTCACGTAGATGCTGATAGCAAGGCAGTCCGCCCGCTGCCTTCCTTCTCTCATCAAACTCAAATGGCCATCGTGAAAATAACCCATTGTAGGAACAAAGGATATTTTCTGTCCCGAATTCCTGGCGGATTCGGAGAATACCTGCATTTCTCTGATGGAACTAATAATCTTCATCTCAATCCCGCACCCATAAAAAAAGCCTCAACGTCAGAGACGCGAGGCTTTACATATAACCAGTGCAGTATGCCTTCGTTTTACCTCCCGTCTCAGTCCTCAACCGGATCCAAGCGGCCGACAGTCACTAACAAAATAACAGTATCGTGTCAAGGCATTTTTATTGAATGGAGGGCGTTAGATAATTTCCCGATTTCCAGAGCGGTTAGTGTCTCGCCCCTTCTCGCGCCATCGATGCCTGAGTTCTTGAGCGCCTTTGTCACATCCATATCCGAATAGCCCAGCAAATTGAGACCCCTAAGATTATTCAACAACGTTTTCCGTCTTTTGGCAAAAGCTGTTTTCGCAATCGTGAAGAAAAAATCATGATCTGCCAAATCCAGTTGAGGCTTTTCTCGGATCACCATTTTCAACACCGAGGACATTACCGCAGGCTTCGGATAGAAACAGCTGCAGGGGATTGCCATTTCACGAGAGCATAGAAGATACATGGAAACCAGAACCGTCGGCACCCCGTAAGCCTTTGTCCCGGGTGTCGCAATAAGCCTGTCTGCCAGTTCTTTTTGAAACATGAGAATCATGGACGATATATGGTCCCGGTAAGCCAACAATCGGAATAGTATCTGTGAGGAAATGTTATAGGGAATATTTCCGATGACCTTGATCTTCCGCGATGGCAATTCGCCGATGGCTGAGGAAAAATCATATTCAAGGACATCTGCCTGGACAATGTCCACATGACGGTAAGGCGCCATCCTTTTTTTCAAGATACCGACCATTCTTGGATCTATGTCGAGGGCAATCACCTTCCTTGCCTGTTTCGCTATTGACTCCGTCATGAGACCCACGCCCGCACCTATCTCGACTATGATATCATCTTCCTGGATATTTGATATTCTGATGATCTTGTTTATGGCATTTCTATCCTCGAGAAAAGACTGGCCCAAGCGTTTGAGCGGCCGGATCCCATGATCTGTGAGGATTTCTCTTACTGTCGTCATAATTCCCTTTTTAGGCACTTCCAAGAACCGCGGCACTATGAATTATGCTTTAATAAAGAATCCAGGGGCCATCTGGAAACTGCGTTTAAATTCAAAGAGTCCTTTAGCCCCCTTGTAAATAGATGCTCACCTACGACGGCAATCATAGCCGCATTATCCGTACAAAAGATGGGGGGCGGAATGTACACATGAAAGCCCTTGAGCCTGGATTCCTCGGCAAATCTTTCTCTGAGTCGGCTGTTTGCAGCAACCCCGCCGCATACGACAATTCTTGATATAGAGTGAATCTCCGCGGCCTTAAGAGTTTTTTCCACAAGGACATCAATGATAGCTTCCTGGTAACTGGCGGCCACGTCCGGCAGCTCATCCTCGCTGAGGGGACATTCTCTCTTCTTTATGTACACCAAGAGGGATGTTTTCAGGCCGCTGAAACTGAAATCCAGACTATCTCTCATGGCCCTGGGGAATTCAATCCGCTTTCGGTTTCCCTTTTTTGCCAGCCTGTCGATGATGACGCCGCCCGGATACCCCATATTCAATAGTTTGGCAGCTTTGTCAAACGCCTCACCCGCAGCATCGTCTCTCGTCTGGCCCAGAACGGTAAAATCCTGAAAGTCTTTCATCAGGTATATGTTCGTATGCCCACCGGACACTACCAAGGCTACAAGGGGAAACTCGGGGCGGTCGGGACTGAGAAAGATGGATGCTACGTGACCCGCGAGGTGGTTCACTCCCACAAACGGTATTTTTAGAGCAAACGCAATAGCCTTAGCCGCCGACAAACCCACAAGCAGGGAACCAACCAGTCCAGGTCCCCTGGTTACCGCTATTCCTTCGATATCACTTAACGTTACGGAGGCGTCATTAAGCGCTTCGCATATGACCGGTATGATCATTTCCATATGTTTGCGTGATGCGATTTCCGGTACAACGCCGCCATATATCTTGTGCAGGTCCACCTGAGAAGCAATAACATTAGAAAGAAGTAATTTGCCATCCCCCAGAACCGCAGCAGCTGTCTCGTCACAGGATGTCTCTATTCCCAAAACATACATTTTTTTATCCCCAGGCTAATTTCCTTTTTACAAATAATGCCGAATTATATATAGAAGTAAACAACCTTTGTAAATAACTTTCGAAAATTGCGGAAAGTTCTGAGGAATTAAGCGCCGTGGAAATCACTACTGACTTTTTAATCTTAGGCAGCGGCATTGCAGGATTAAGCTTTGCCATCAAGGCAGCAGATCTCGGCACCGTGGCCATAGTTACGAAAAAAGAAAAATCCGAATCAAACACGAACATGGCTCAAGGCGGGATAGCAGCGGTTTATGACAAAGAGGACCGCTTTGAATATCATATAAATGATACCATTGCCTCCGGGGCCGGTCTTTGTAAAGAAGAAGTTGTCAGATTTGTCGTAATGGATGGCCCTGAAAGGATCAAGGAGCTTCTGGAGTGGGGGGTGGAATTCACAAGGACGGGAGATGACGATGCCAGTCATTATGACCTGGGACGAGAAGGCGGACACTCCATGCGGCGCGTCCTGCATGCGCGGGATCTGACGGGTCGGGAGATAGAACGTGCCCTCCACGAAAAGGCCGGCTTAAGGAGGAATATCAAGATTTTCGAAAACCACATCGGCATTGATCTTATATTGGAATCATCTGTTCCGGACAGAAAGAAGGGCTCCCGGCAGAAGTGTCTCGGGGCCTATATACTGGATACAGATCGGAATCAAATTCATACTTTCAAGGCGAAATTCGTCATTCTGGCCACTGGCGGTTCCGGCAAAGTTTACCTTATTACGACAAATCCTGATATTGCCACAGGAGACGGCATTGCCATGGCCTACAGGGCGGGCGCCTTCATAGCCAATATGGAGTTTATCCAGTTTCATCCCACCTGTTTATACCACCCCGAAGCGAAATCTTATCTCATCAGTGAAGCCCTCAGGGGAGAGGGTGGACTCTTGAGATTAGAAGATGGCTCCACTTTCATGGAGAAATATCATCCCATGAAGAGCCTTGCGCCTAGAGACATTGTTGCCAAAGCGATCGATACGGAATTGAAGAAATCAGGGGATGAGTATGTATTGCTCGACATGACGCACAAAGACAGAGATTTTATAATCAGCAGGTTTCCCAATATCTACAACAGGTGTCTCGATTTCGGCATTGATATCACAAGAGATCCGATCCCTGTCGTTCCTGCCGCTCATTACCAGTGCGGAGGCGTGTCGGTAGACCATTACGGAGAAACCAATATCGAAAGACTCTTTGCTTGCGGTGAGGTCGCATGCACGGGGCTTCATGGGGCGAACCGTCTGGCAAGCAACTCGCTCTTGGAAGCCGTAGTATTTGCCCATCGGTCATTTGTCAGAATAGCAGAGAAGTTTCCTGCCACGAAAGATGAGCCGATACCTATCCCGCCCTGGGATCCAAGGGGGGCCACGGAAAGCGATGAATCTATCGTCGTAGCCCACAATTGGGATGAAGTCAGAAGATGTATGGGAAATTACGTGGGTATTGTTCGATCAAACAAGAGGCTTGAACGTGCTCACCGACGCATTGACCTCATCAGCCGCGAAATAGATGAATACTATAGAAATTTCATCGTCACGAGGGACCTAATTGAACTCCGTAACATTGCGACGGTTGCAAAAATAATTATTCAATGCGCCCGGATAAGAAAAGAAAGCAGGGGGCTCCACTACAACATAGATTATCCGAAAAAAGACGACAGGTTATGGTTGAACGATACCGTTATTTCCAAAGACCAGCCGACAGGTAATGAAATGCCGTGAGCATCTATTTTTTGACCCTGTTTATGGATTCTATGTGATATTAGCCAAATACCCTCTTAAATATAAAATCAATATGCCTCAGGAAATTCTCGATTCTGCATGCATCTTCAATATCTTTTGCGTTCATGTGCGACATCACTTCGTTATCTTCCAAAAGCAACCGCTGAAAATCAATTCCCTCATTCCATGACCTCATGGTATTTCTCTGTACAACTCTATAGGCATCCTCCCTGGACATCCCTTGCTCAATGAGTTTCAACAGCACCGTCTGGGAAAAAATGACCCCCTTCGTCATGCCCAGATTTGCAAGCATCCTCTCCGGATATATGACAAGATTTCGCACCAACTCAGTAAACCTATGGAGCATGAAATCCAGGAGAATCGTAGCGTCCGGTGCAATGACCCTCTCTACTGACGAGTGGCTGATGTCCCGCTCATGCCAAAGGGCGACGTCCTCCAGCGAAGCCAGCGCGTATGACCTCATCAGGCGAGCCAGTCCGGAGAGGTTTTCCGACAAGACGGGATTCCGCTTGTGGGGCATGGCCGATGAGCCTTTCTGTCCGGGCGCGAAATATTCTTCCACCTCTCTGACTTCCGTTCTCTGAAGCAATCTGATCTCCTGGGAGAATTTATCGATGGAAGACGCAACTATGGCCAGAGTGGTAAAAAATTCGGCGTGTCTGTCCCGCTGAACAATCTGGGATGATATGGGCGCAGGTTTCAGCCCCAGTTCTTGACATACATATTCTTCAATTGAAGGATCAATGAAGGAGAAAGTCCCGACGGCCCCGGAAATCTTACCGTAGCTGATCGCATCTTTTGCCCGGACCAGACGTGTCAAATTCCTCTCCATTTCCTGGTACCATAGAGCCATCTTCAAACCGAAGGTTATGGGTTCAGCATGAATCCCGTGAGACCTCCCTATCATTACCGTATGTCTGTGCTCTGTCGCTTTGCTCTTCAAGACCGGCAAAAGCAGGTTCACATCATCGATGAGTATCTGTGATGCTTCTCTGAGAAGAACGGCAAGTGATGTATCCAAGACGTCCGATGAGGTAAGACCCATATGAATAAACCTGCCGTCTTCCCCCACCTTTTCCGTTAAAGAAGTCAGGAAAGCGATCACGTCATGTTTAGTCGTCTTTTCTATCTCTTCAATTCTGGCTATGTCAAACCCGGCTCTGTCCTTAATATTCTTGAGAGACTTTTCGGGAATATCCCCTCTCTTAGCCATAGCTTCACATGCCAATATCTCTATATCGAGCCATGTCTGATATCTGTTTTCAGTGCGCCATACGGCGTTCATCTTGTCTCTTGAATATCTCGGGATCAATCTTCTCCTCCTGATATCTTTATTGTTCTTCTTTAATCAGTCGCATTGCTTTTGAAATATAGAACAAATTGGCTGAAAAAGAAATCAAAAAAGCTGTCTATATTGCGCTATATAACGTATAATAAATCCCGTGAAATTTAACCATGAGAGATCATGGATATTAATCGCATCACGGCGGTGGATCATCACGCAATATCCTGTCTTCGGAGCGGGGTAAGGCCAAGTGATGAACGTGTTCTTTACCACAGATCCATGCCTTCGCTGTGGAAGGCCTGAGTATAGCTTAACAATACATATACTGAATTCATGCATGAATTTTCGCAAGGAGCGTTAAAATGGATATTTCTGATTTTAGAAAACCGGATTTCGATATAGACCCGATTTTTTTGAACCGGTGGTCGCCGCGGAGTATGTCAGGTGATGAGATCAGCCGAGACGTATTATTCTCTCTTTTCGAGGCGGCCCGGTGGGCCCCCTCATCAAATAACAACCAGCCTTGGCGGTTTCTTTATGCGCGAAGAAACACAGATTACTGGCCCATATTTTTCGATCTTCTGACAGAACAAAATAAAATTTGGGCGAAGAATGCTGCCGTATTGATCGTCGTTATCTCTAAGAAAACCTTCGACTACAATGAAAAGCCTGCGCGCACTCATTCATACGATGCCGGTGCAGCCTGGGAAAATCTCGCACTTCAGGGTTCTTTGAAGGCATTGGTCATCCATGGCCTGCAGGGTTTTGATTATGACGGAGCACTGAGGACTCTCAATATTCCCGATTTCTTTCAGGTAGAGGCCATGATTGCCGTAGGGAAGCCTGGGAAAAAGGAGGATCTTCCAGAGGGCCTCCAAGAAAGAGAAATGCCCTCACCAAGAAAAAATCTTTCGGAAATCGTGATGGAAGGAAATTTCACGCCTGAAAAAAATATTGCATAACCTCAAACATTCATCTAATGATCTTCTCGCTTAATTGCCGCTGCGATCTTTTGTATCTGAGAAATCGCTGTTTTCATCTTATCAGCAATTCCGGGAGAAGCATTTCGCCTTTTCTCCGGGATATATGGAAATGATCTGATAATGCCGGCAATAGATTACTATGCAGAGGTAAAAATATGTTTCTGTTTAAGAAAATCGTCTCTCCCCTATTCTCACCCATGACACTGGTCCTTGTGCTTTTCCTCATCGGCCTGGTTCTCCTTTGGTTTACAAAGAGACAGAAAACGGGAAAAACGATCATAACGTTTGGTGTAATTGTGTTTGCCATTCTCGGTTATGGATATTTCTCTGACTTCTTGCTAACCCCCCTTGAACGGCAATATCCTCCTCTCATGATCGAGAGCGCTGACGGCGGCCTATCTTCTTCTGATTCCATTCCTTCCGTTAAGTGGATTGTCCTTCTGGGTGGCGGCCATACGGCCAATCCAGGAATTCCCGTCACAAGCCAGATATCAAATGAATCTCTCACTCGCCTTGTGGAATGCGTCCGCATCCACCGACTAATTGCGGGCAGCAAAATTATCCTTTCCGGGGGCGCGGTCTATGACTCATCGCCGGAGGCCAGAACCTTTGCAAAAGTTGCCGCAATTCTCAATGTCAATACGAGGGACATTGTGCTGGATGATGTCTCCAGAGATACCGAGGAGCAGGCAGAGAATATACGGTCTATTGTGGGTCGGGACCGCTTTATTTTAGTGACCTCCGCGTATCACATGCCCAGGTCCATGGCCATTTTTAATAAAGCCGGGCTTAAGCCCATCCCTGCCCCGACCAACCACCTCGTCAAAGAGAGACAAATAAAGGCCCCTGAAGATTTTTATCCCTCCTCCATGGGGCTTTTCAAGGCGGAGCATGCCATGCATGAATATCTCGGCATTTTATGGTTTAGGATGAGAAACAGGATGTGATACTGCCGGCAAAAAACGAATCTTGAATTTATGACGCTTAAATGTTAGAAAGCGCTAATCATTAAACCTTTCTCACAGAATCGGAGCTCATTGAACAGGAGATGCAAATATGAAATACAGTCTAAAGTTGTCGATATGTCTTGTTCTTTTACTTACAGTATCCGGCACGCTTGAGGCAAAAGGTGAAAAGACCGTGGCTGTCCTGCCTTTTGCCGTACATAGCGCAGAAAGCATTGACTATGTCAAACAGGGCATTTGGGACATGCTCTCTTCCCGAATCGCTGTCACTGACAAGATAGAGGTCATTAGCAAGGATTCCGTCCTTCAAGCCATGAAAGGAAAGGAAGGGAAGGATATGGCCCTTCAAGATATTTACGGACTCGGGAAAAAAATGAATGCCGATTTTGTCGTATATGGAAGCATCACAAAGATTGGCAACAGTATAAGCATCGATGGGAAGCTTATCGACATAGCTGCGAACAAGTCAACGGTGAGCCTCTTTACTCAGAGCCAGGGCATGGATGAGGTCATAGTTAAGATCAATGAATTTGCCCGCAACATAGACAACCATATCCTCGGCACGGTCCCCCCGTCCTTTGCAGCGCCGCTGGCGTCCGCGCAGGTGCAACCGCCACAGAAGCAGACGCCGCAAGATTCCCGTGAATCTGATATTATTGGAGGGATGAAAAAGAGCAAGAAAGGCACCTTCACCGCTGCCATTAACCCTGACTTCATAACTTCCGCCAGGCCCCTCGACAGAAAAGGTTTCTGGATGAGTCCAAAATTACCGACCGAATTCAGGGGCATGGATATTGGTGATGTCACGGGTGACGGTCTGAATAAGGTCGTCATTATCGATACACATAACGTCATGATATACCAAAAAAAAGATAACGATTTTGTCCTGCTTCAAAAGATACCGGGAAGATCATCCGATAATTATCTTGCCGTTGATGTGGCTGACATCAATAGAAACGGCGTTAAGGAAATCATTGTCACCAGCATGACGCGAAACATGGTTGATTCCTTTGTCCTTGAATACAGGGATGGAAAATTCGTCAAGATCGCTTCAAAGCTCGCCTGGTTTATGAGGGTCATTGACACCGCGTCCGGGCCTCTCCTGCTTGGTCAACGCAGGGGCATGGACAAACCTTTTAACAATCCCATCTACGAGATAATATGGGAAGAGGGGAAATACAAAGAGGGAAAGAAGATGAAAATCCCCGTAGGACTTTCCGTCTATGGTCTGACGATAGACAATCTCGGAGCCGGGGGAAGTGAAAAGATAATAGCGCTTGATAATAATGACTATCTTTCCATATACGAACAAACAGACAAACCTCTCATAAGGTTCCAGAGCCTGGGAGGAAGCCCTGAACGAATCTACAAAAGTGATGATAACTATGGGGGAAGCAACACCGTTATCGTAAATGATGATCTTTCGCCAGATGATGAAAATAAATTTACCTTCATTAATTCTAGAATTTTGACAATGGACGGTAAAGATGGCAAGAAAGAGATTATTATAGTGAAAAACCTGTCATCCGTGGGAAGGGTGCTTAAGAATGTAAAAGTTTTTACGTCAAGTGAGGTATATGATCTTGAATGGGACGGTCTCGGTCTCGTTGAAAACTGGAAAACAAGAAAGATCAGCGGCTACGTAGCGGATTACCAATTGAAAGACATAGACAATGACGGGCAGAAGGAGATCGTACTTGCCCTCGTTCTGTCCGTGGGCGGCTCTGTTTCGGATAGAAGTGTTATTGTTTCCTATAAGATGAGCCGGGAGCAGAATCCATGACAGGGTTTGACAATATTGTCAGTTTTTTTATATTAATTTTTGTTATCGAGATTACCTTTCACACTGTTCTATCAAGCACGACGCTGTATCTATTTTAGTCATATACTGGCGGTGTAGCTCAGACGGTTAGAGCATACGGCTCATATCCGTAGTGTCCGGGGTTCGATTCCCTGCACCGCCACCATAATTACAAGCACTTAGCGAGTTCTCTAAGTGCTTTTTTTGTTCCGTGCCGTGCCCCGTGCCATAAATTGCGTCCAAAACGCTTACCGCTTTCGTTTTATTTTCCTTCAGAGAATAAAGATATTTGTCAGTTGTCGTCACGCTTGTATGTCCCAAAAGAACACTCACTGTCTTCACATCAGGTCTGTTATTTTCACTGCCCATCCCTATTGTTGAAGCAAAGACGTCCCTCAAATCCTTCGCAGTAATTTTGATTCCCGTCTTCTTGTATATTTTCACAAATAATTTGTCCCGTCTCAGTATTTTCTTGCCGTCGCCGTGATGAAATACATAAGGGGAATCTATTCTGTAAGCCTCAAGACCCTTCAAGGTATCGTAAAGGCTATCGCACATAGACATCTGCCTGAGAGACCCCTCTGTCTTGGTTCCTCGCAAGATGATCTCTCTATTCACATAATCGACATCGTCCCAACGGGCTGATAGTGCCTCTGTCAGCCTCGCTCCGGTGAATAACAAAAATCTGAAGAATAAAAGTTCTTCGTTATCCAGGGCTGATTCCGCTCTTTTTATTTGTTCCGGTGTGAAACCTTTTTTAATGATCCTTTCCGGTTTGATTCTCTTTCTCGAAACTTTCTTCATGGGGTTAACGTCTATAATTTCCTCTTTGAGCGCCCAGTTCAGCAGCGCATTTAGATCAGTCACGTAATGATGAATCGTCGTTCTTGATATATCTCGCCCGAGCTGCAAATCCATAAATTCTTCTATATCGTTATGGGTGATGTCCTTAAGCCTCTTGCTCGCTGTGAAGAACGGCAAGAGGAAACTATGAAAATTAGAATAAAGCCCCCGTAACCTGTTTTCAGACTTTCCGATCCTGGCAGAATATGCTAGGAACCCATTCACAGCTTCCACGAAAGACATGTTTGAACCGGAAGCAGCAAGGGACATTTCCCTCCTCTTTTTGCTCAGGAAATCTTCGGCTTCTTTATGCGCTTCTTCCCTTGTGTTCCAACCAGATCGTCTGTACTTCTCTCCACGTAAGCAAATTTGATAGCCCCATTTTCCGGTGTCTTTCCTTTTTCTGATTTGCATCGACATTGCCCCCCTGCTCTTTTCTCGACTCGATGTATTTTATCAGGTCGATTTTTCTGTAACGGATTAAACCTCGACCATTTGCAACCCTCGTCTTTACCAGTCCCCATAGCCTGTAAACCGTGCTTGGCGTCAGTCTTAGAATTTCGGCTACCTGCTTTACTGTCAGCAGTTCAGGGTATTGATCTAAGAAACTTGCACTCATGATTGTTGCTACGCTTCCCTACTCCCATTTCTTAAATTCATTCTCTGAATATGTCCATTCAGAACAAAATTCCATTGGCTCTTTTACGTCTGCCTCTTTTTCCAATTCCTTCAAATACTTCTTTGTTAATCTCAAATATTTTCCTCGAATCCCAGCGGCTACGAAAATGGCTTCCTGCAATTGCTCATCATAATCACTCTGTTCACCCTTTGTCATGGGAAGTTCATCCTCAAGAGCTTCCAAGGCTGAATCAAGCAGGTCACCTATAATCTCAGTCTTTGTTTTCCTAGGGAATAAATCGCATAGAGCCTGTATCTTAGCCGAGACCAGTATGGGCAGGCGGATTGATAGTTGCTTTGGTGTGAGTCTTGACGGCTCCGGCGTACCCCATATTGTCGGTAACTCTTTCGTTTTCATATCTACCATCCTCCCTCCAATTAATAGTTGTCTTAGATTTGCACGACCTTTGCAAAATGTCAAGCACTTATTTAAATAAATGTTAAGAGGCTATTTTCATAAAATAGCAATTAGTAAGTTATTGTTATTATTGAATATCGGCAAATCTACGCATGATTGCCTATTAAAATTCCATAAATCACTCTATCTGAGAATCGTCAATATTTTTAAATGTCATGTATTTTCCGTCCCCCGTGTTACTTAATCGGGAGCCAATTGCCCTTTGCTTCTTCCTGAACTCTTTGATTGACGAGTTTTGATAAATATGCAAAATTTAAAACAGTAATCATTGTTACACTTGAATTACACCATAATTATAGGCGTATTGAAAATACTATGGATTATTTTAATTCTGCAGATGAACTAATCAACGCTTTTGATATAAAAAACAATGTTAATTATGAGAAAATTACGCCTTTAAACGATTGTAAGGTAGGGTTTAGCACACAAAGAAAATATCCAACTCATATTCGCTTTCATCCACCAAAGAAAGAAAACGGTGATGATGACACGGTTGCATTAATTCACGTTGTTTATAAACATCCTAATGAATATAAAAGTCAAAAAGAGAATGATTACAAAATACCATTTATAATCGAAATCGTTACATACAGTAGGTATAGGTCTAAACACTTTGATTATAATTTTGAGGATGAGGACTGCCCGACTAAAGAATCAATAGAAAAGAGTAAATTAACACCTCAGCCTATTGATTTGAATTATAATAATGAATTTTTCTATGATCACAGATCTGAAATATTTGTTGATGTAAACGGCAACATTATTAGTGGGATTGAAATATTAGATAAAGTATTTAAAGATCATTGCAATACAGTTCATCTGTTTAAAGGTCTAAGGTTTAAGGTTAAATTAAAAAGTCAGTCATTATTGATAAATTTTCTAAGTTTATTAGTGAATGTATCTATATGGAAGCTAAATTATTTTTTTGGTAGGACATTGGACAAAGGAGATTCTTTTTCAGCCTATTTAAAAGGTTATAAAAAAGAAAACTTAAAAAAGTTGAGCACCGATAGTTTAAATATATTTGGTTATAATACAGCTAGAAGGGTCGTAATATTATTCTGTTCTCTCGTAGTTGCAGGATATGTATTGTATTTTATATTTGGAATAGAGAATGGATACATAAAGAGAATATTTTCAAATAATTTTTTAGCATTAACTCATTCTATTTTCATTTTATGGTTTTTGGATGTAGTCATGCCAGTTTTATTGTTTCATTTCATCAATATTATAATTAAAACACGTTCAAAATTAATGTACCGTCAATTTTCTGGATTTTTCAATTGAGAATAACCAATTATGTTTATCAAATTTTATCGATAATAATATTTAACTGTATTAAATTCGTGGGCAAATACGCCTGACAAAGAATTCATCTACACGACTGACTAGTTACTGATAAGGAGTGGCTATGTTCTTTAAAAGAAAAGAGCTAACAGTTCAACAAATCATAGATGGATTAATGAGTTTGGGACAAGATGAATTCGAATCCTTTTCTAAAAAGATAGTCGGCAAAAAAAAATTACCAGCTGATTTGAGAAATCCATATGAATGGGAAATTCATCATTTCATATTTAGTTCTATTTATTTAATAATTTTAGGTTCAAATGAATTTCAAAAAAAGGATGAAGTAATAGAAGGATTTTTTGACACATTTAAGAAATCCTTGAAAAATAAAATCCCTGAGGAAGCAAAAGAATACTTAAGTATTGAATTGCAAATTAGGTCAAAGGCTTACAACATTGCTTTCAATAAAGAGGGAATCAATGGTCTATACAAATTATTATCAAATATTCTATTGGTGGTCGAGACAAATTCAGATCCTAAATATATTATAGATAGTTTTATAAAATATGCGGAAGCTAAGGATGATGATCCAATAAAAAAGTTTTATATCGATTTATCGGTTCCTTCAGCTCACGCATTAATGAAGGTTACAGATGAATTCAACGCTCTCTCACAATGCATCCGACATGTTTTAGGAAAGTTCAAAAGTTCAAAATGATTTTAACCTAATTATTCTTCAACTTACACCAAGAGCCCTTTCTCCTTCGCTGCTGCTAAGCTCGCTATTACTTTCTTTCAAATCGTAATTCACAACGTCACGGCTTTTTAAGATTATTTATTAGTAGGTATTGTCAATAAATCAGTTCAGTACAAAATAAGCTGTAAAAGTTAATATCTTCCCAAACAGTTTGTTGTATTAAAAAATGGCAGTCAGTCTTCTCTTCGGTTAGAGTGTTTGTACCACCAAACCCAACGACCAAGGAGGAAGATATGACCGCCGAGAAGAAGATAGCACAAAAGAGACTCACATTGCTACAAGTTGCCGAAAGAATCAGGAACGTATCGGAAGCCTGCCGGCGCCACAGTATTTCCCGGAGCCAGTTTTACGAGTACAAGCGGGCTTTCCAGGAAAGAGGGTTTGACGGTCTCATGGACAGGCCGCCCATCCCCAAGAACTTTCCGAATGAGACACCAGGCGATGTAAAGGAGAAGATCATCGCCCTTTCTCTTAAGCATCCGGCTTGGGGGCCAGTCAAGATTTCCGATCAGCTCCGTCTGGAGGGCGTTGCCGTGAGCCCCAGCACAGTTCGTAACCTCTGGATCAAGGAAAACCTGGAGACCAAGTATAAACGCCTGCTGCGCCTGGAGGAAGAGAAGAACGGCCAGGATTTGGATCTCACCGAGGAGCAGATCCGGTTTCTGGAAAAAGCCAATCCCTGTTACCGGGAACGCAGAGTGGAGAGCCCTTATCCGGGATATCTCCTTTCACAGGATACTTTCCATGTCGGCAGGATCAAGGGAGTCGGCCGCATCTGGCTTCAGGCTGTCGTCGACACCTATGGTTCTTTTGCTTTTGGAAAGCTTTACACCTCCAAGCTCCCTGAGACCGCCGTCGATGTCCTCTATGACCGGGTGCTGCCCTTCTATGAATCGCAGGATCTCAAAGTGGAAAACATCCTCACGGATAATGGTCGTGAATACTGCGGGAGAGCGATGATTCATCCCTATCAGATATTCCTGGAGCTGAACGATATTGATCATCGCAGAACCAAGGTCGCACGGCCCAGGACCAACGGCTTCGTGGAACGCTTCAATCGAACTGTGCTCGATGAGTTCCTCCGTGAAACTTTCCGGGAAAAGTTTTATACCTCGGTTGAGGAGCTTCAAGAAGACTTGGATAAGTGGCTCCATTATTACAATTACGAGAGGCCCCATCGAGGCTATCGTAATATGGGCAGGCGACCCATTGAGACCATCGAAGCAGGTAAAAATATTAAAGAGCAGTTGACAAAAGATGCTGCTTAAAGTCTCTTACCGGAGAGATACTGACTGTCCGGGAAGAGGTTGACTTTTACAAATAAGCATTTCCTTCCATTGCCCATTTTCATCTTTACTGGGGAGCCAACTCTCACACAGAATTCTATGCTATCTGTCTTTCCTACCACAACCCAGGAATCCTTAGATTTCTCTCTTCCCGAATTTTAATATCCCACCAACACAATTCCTTTGTGACATATTTAGTTAAATAGTGGGTAGCACCCTTGCCGACATCATAGGTCTGCACCCTGGCACGCCCATATTTCACCGACCATATTTGCCACAAATCGGTATCGCTTATTCCAGACATACCATTGGCTAAAGCATGCATATGTAACAGCCCCGTCTGATGCCTCTCATCAGCCACGAAATAGTCAAAACCTTTTTTACACTTGAACTCTTTTTTGACGATCCCGAGAAAACTCTCGAACCTTCGCTGACACGTAAAAATATCTTTTGTCTCCAACTCTGGACGAAAAGTTAATGTCATGTATTTATCCCATGGTCTCATATCTAAGAAGTCTCTGCATAGAGTTTCTCGCATCATATATTGTGTACTATGCCTTTTAAAATACGGAATGCCCAACCGTCTCTCTTCTTTTGCCTGTGCACGCCACTCTTCATAAGAACGCTGTTCCATTGACATTACCCGATCCCTCCATAATTCGTAAACGCACCTACGGCTACAAGGGTTATGCCGTAGGTGCGTTTAACGACATCCCTTTTCGTTTGTAGATATTGGACTCAGCGTATTGACTAAACGGAGGCACAACACAACTTTATTCGCTCAACAATACCTCATACGCCAACTTGTTACTTGCAGGACGTTCCCCCCTGCACCCCCCATCAACGAGAGCAAGCTTCAGTCGATAAAACCCATGCTGAATTGACGTGGTTCGTTATCAAGACAAAGACCTACTAACAAACGCTGGTTTGAACTATAAGCCGGCTGATCCCAGGAGGGCTTCACCATTATTTTAGATTGTGCTAAATCCCAACGGCTCATGATTCGTGTCCTGTCCGTGACAGTATAGACAAAAAAAGACGCAACAAGTCACATACGCGTGTTTCGTTACGTCTTAATAAGCGGTTGACTAAATTATCAATTTCTGATTTATCTAAAAGGCAGGTGAGGCTAGCCGGGAGCCTCATATCCGTAGTGTCCGGGGTTCGATTCCCTGCACCGCCACCACTTAAATTATTTGAAAGCCTGGTATTAAACCAGGCTTTTCTTTATACTCGCTGAAAGCTCAAATGCAAGCCGGGAGTTTCGTTTATGAAGATCATGGAATAATCGGTGAATTTTTCATGAAGACGAAATTTGTTCCCAAACCATGGATCAGAAACCCGCATATACAGACGATCCTGGGCTCTTTACGAATACGAAGTCAAGACCGACACCCAATGATCGAATGCGCAAAGGAAAAGATCATCGAGGGGGGTAACGGCGTGCGGCTGCTCGGTTATCACTCGCTGCAATCTTTTGGAAAAAGCAGGGGTCTAATCACATTGCTCCATGGATGGGAAGGGAGTTCGGATTCGACATATGTCCTTTCCACAGGGAAATATCTTTACGACAGAGGTTATGATATATTCCGGCTTAATCTGAGAGACCACGGTGACAGCCATCATCTGAATGAAGGGCTTTTTCATGGAGCTCTCATAGAAGAAACATTTCATGCCGTTTACAACATCTCTCGTTTGTCCAAGAACGGGCCATATTACATCATCGGCTTTTCCCTCGGTGGAAATTTTTCACTCCGCATAGCGCTGAAACAGTCATCCTCTAGAATAGAAAATCTTAAACACATCATCTCCATCAGCCCGGCACTTGATCCATATAAGGCTACATTATCAATCGATGCGAGTCTCGCGATCTATAGATATTATTTTCTCAATAAATGGAAAGGTTCGCTAAGAAAAAAGCAGTTACTTTTTCCTGATAGATATGATTTTCATGACATCTTAACAATGAAGACATGTATGGCCCTTACCGAGGCAATTATGCTCTACTATCCGGATTTCAAGAGTTACAGGGAATATTTCAATCAATATACATTGCTGGGTGATGTCTTTGCCAATCTTTCTGTGCCTGTTACAATCATTGCCTCTGAGGATGACCCCATAGTAACAATTGATGACATCCATGGTTTAAGAGAAAGCAGATATCTCGATATTTCCCTTCAGGTGTATGGCGGGCATTGTGGATTTCTTGATTTTGCCCCCTACTACTGTTGGTATGAAAGGGAAATTGAACAAATCTTTCGTCAGTCGGAAGAAGCGGTATGAAGATTATGAATACTGAGTTCCTGTCGGATAAGGATCACATTCTCCGTCTCATCGTAGAAAGGCTCGGCAGGTGTTCCATTGACTTTACAGAAAAGATGAATTTTATTCGCGCATCGAGAAGGGATAAAGAGGTTCATTCCGCTGCAGGTGTCTTGCTGCTCCTGCATTACACCGGCGATGCCCCTGCACCAAGTGGTAAAAAAAGTGAATTCATTTTCCAACTCATTAAGCGTTCCTCAAAGGTTGCGCAAGCGGGTGACCTCAGTTGCCCCGGCGGCTTGTTACATAGTTTTTGGGATCCACTGTTGGCGCCGCTAATTTCAAGAAAAATTATTCCAATCTTGCGGGCTGATGCACTGAAATACGCCCTGCTAAGGAATAACGAGACCTTCAGGATGATTAACTTATTTCTGGCCAATGCCGTGAGGGAGTCATGGGAAGAGACCGGACTCAGCCCCTGGAATATCCTTTTTCTTGGTCCCCTTCCCTCTTATTCCCTGCTCCTATTCAGGCGGACAATTTTTCCCCTCGTCGGTTTTGTAAAAAGGAAATGGCATTTTTCTCCCAGCTCAGAGGTGGAAGGCATCGTAGAAATCCCTCTGCTGAGTTTCTTCGATGAAAGCAATTACGGGCTTTACAATGTGGAGACTTCAAAAGAGTTAAAGATGCATAGAGAGCATACACGGGAATTCCCCTGTCTTATCACTTACGACAATCAGGGTAATGAAGAAATTCTCTGGGGGGCCACCTTCTACATCATCATGAATTTCTTGAAGATTATCTTTAACTTAGAAATTCCGGATCTGCATTCAAAGAGAGTAATAAACAGGACACTTGGACCTGAATACTTAACAGGTAAGCCAAGATAGTATTAGGACTGATCTACTCTTTTCTATTGACAAGGCATAATCAAGTAGTTACTTACGACCCTATCCAATCGGAAATATGCCCATCGTTCGGACAGGATTTTGCAGCAATTTTATAAGTGAGGTTACCATCTTGATTCTATGATAACGACAAGAGCATCAGAAATCCTTCCCTTCATTGTCATGGATGTCCTTGAAAAAGCCCAGGAGATGCAACGGAGAGGAGAGGACATCATTCATCTGGAAGTTGGCGAACCCGATTTTGATACGCCGGAGTGCATCAGAGAGGCAGGTTGCAGGGCTATGAGAAGCGGGAAAACGCATTACACCCATAGCCTCGGTCTGCTGGAACTCCGAGAGGCAATCTGCGATCATTACTTGGACAAATATAACGTGGCAATCTCGCCTGATCAAGTTGTGGTAACTTCCGGCACGTCTCCCGCCATGCTGGTCCTTTTCGCTACGATATTGAATGCCGGTGACGAGATCATCATTTCAGACCCCCACTACGCCTGTTATCCCAACTTCATCAGGTTCTTCGAAGGCATACCCGTTACCGTCAACGTTTATGAAGAAGATGGTTTCCAGTATACTTCAGAGGCAATTAAAGAGCGGATTACCGGGCGCACTGCAGGCATTATGATAAACTCACCCTCCAACCCGACGGGGAACCTCCTCCGCAAAGAAAGAATGGCGGAAATTGCATCACTGGGTGTTCCCGTTATCTCTGATGAAATTTACCATGGCCTTGTCTACGAAGAAAAAGAGCATAGTATCCTAGAATTTACCGACAATGCCTTCGTATTCAACGGCTTTTCCAAGGCGTACGCCATGACCGGATGGCGGCTCGGCTATTTGATCGCCCCCAAATCCTATATCAGACCCATGCAGAAGTTGCTGCAGAACCTTTTCATATCCGCCAACTCCTTCGTCCAATGGGCTGGTGTAACTGCCTTGCGCGAGGCAGGAGGCGAAGTTGAACGGATGAGAAATATCTACAATGAAAGAAGAAAGTTCTTAATCAAGCGACTTCGGGAAATGGGACTCGGTGTCAAAGTGGAACCCACTGGCGCTTTCTACGTACTCGGAAATATAAAGTCTTTGTCACAGGACTCGTACAAGATGGCCTTCGAGATTCTCGAAAAAGCCCGCGTCGGTGTCACCCCGGGCATTGACTTTGGCAAGAACTGCGAGGGTTATTTGCGCTTCTCGTATGCAAACTCTCTTGAAAACATCGCAGAAGGCATGAAGCGTCTCGAAAAATATCTGAAGGAGACGTATGGCCATTGAAGGCGACAAGTTCAATCCATGCCGTCATATTTGACTTCGATGGCACCCTGGCAAAACTGAATATCGATTTCCCTCTAATGCGGCAGGCTGTTCTCGACCTTGTAGGGGCATACGGCGTACCTTTGAATGGAATGAGTAACCTCTACGTCCTGGAGATGATCAAGGCTGCGCAGAAATTGATTTCTGAAATACATCCAAAAAAAGAAGAAGCCTTTCTGGAGCAGGCAGTCGCACTCATTACGAAAATCGAAATTGAAGCAGCAAAAAAAGGCGAACTCATAGGCGGAACGAGAGACATGCTCGCCGAGTTGAAAAGACGTAACATAAAGGCCGGGGTTGTAACCAGAAACTGTCAAGCAGCCGTTACCATGGTGTTTCCTGATATCTTCAATTATTGCGACTCCGTTATAACAAGAGAAATGACCCGTAATGTCAAGCCTCACCCCGAACATCTTTTCGTCGCCATCCAATCGCTTGGCGTTGCGCCGGAATTATCATCCATGGTCGGAGATCATCCCATGGATATCAAAATCGGTAAAGATGCAGGCACCTTAACAATAGGCGTTCTCACTGGATATTCGACATCCGATGAACTCCTAAAAGCGGGGGCGGATATCATTATCGACAAAGCAGCAGATATCATCGGTCTCCTGCCTTAAGCATTCTTTTGCCTGTCAGAATAGCTCTTCAAGTTCAGTCTGCAATTAAAAGTCGCACCAAAAATTCATGTATTTATAGCTTTCCGGCATTCTTTTCTTGACATAATCATGACTTATCGATTATTTTCAAGCATTCCAAGATAGATTTCTTTATGGGAGTCCGTCTTTAGTTTAAAATAATGAGGTTCGGCCTATATGACTGTGGCAAATAATCAAAAATGTCTTGAAGCATGGAAAAAGGTATATCCTGAGAAGTTTGCCAGTGAGGATGAGATATTCAGCCGTATCCGACGTGGTCAGCATATATTCGTCACATCGGGCTGCGGTGAACCGCAGTATCTCATATCCGCAATGACGAAGTATGTGGAATCCCACCCCAAGGCATTTTTTGATGCAGAGATCATACAGATCTATTCCCTTGGTATAGCTCCCTACACTGATGAAAAGTTCAAGAGCAATTTTCGACACAATTCTTTTTTTATAGGCAACAATACAAGAGATCCTGTGAACAAGGGGGCAGCAGACTATACCCCTATATCACTTTCAGATATCCCGGCTTTGATATTATCTGGTATGGTGCAGATAGACATCGCTCTTATACACACGTCATTGCCCGACGAGCATGGTTTTCTTAGCCTCGGGGTGAGCGTGGACGTGGTCAAGACGGCAACAGAAAAAGCCTCATTGGTGATTGCCCAGGTCAACTCTTACATGCCTCGTGCCCATGGAGACGGTTTTATTAATATCAAAGATGTGAATTTTATTATACCCCATGACGCGCCGATCCTCGAAATCCAGAGATCATTTTCCGAAGAGAAGACAATGTCGTTAGAGCGGATAGGAATTTATGTTTCACGCCTTATTCAGGATGGTGACACGCTTCAGGTTGGATATGGAAGCATTCCTAATGCGATCATGGCACATCTTTACAATAAGAAGAATTTAGGCATCCATACGGAGCTCCTGACGGAAGGTATCGTAAACTTAAACCAGGCTGGCGTAATCGACAACTCAAAAAAAACCCTGAACCGGGGAAAAACAGTAGCCACATTCTGCATGGCTAAGAAGGAAACCTACGATTACATTCATGACAACCCCTCCATCGTCTTCAGAACTGTTGACTACACGAATAATCCCATGGTTATCGCCCGAAATGACAATATGGTCGCTATCAACAGCGCCCTTGAAATCGACCTTACCGGACAGGCTACGTCAGAATCCATAGGCAGCATGTTTTACAGCGGCATAGGTGGTTTTCATGATTTCATGAGAGGAGCCCTGCTTGCAAAAAACGGGAAAACGATACTGGCAATGAAATCAACGGCGGTCGATGACTCCATATCCAGAATAGTGCCGACACTCAGTCCCTCGGCAGGTGTCACCCTCAGTCGGGCTGATGTCCGTTATGTTGTAACTGAACACGGCATCGCCTACCTCCATGGGAAAAACATCCGAGAACGAGCCATGGCACTGATTTCAATTGCACATCCAAAATTCCGCCCCTGGCTGATTGAAGAGGCAAAGAAGAGAGGAATGATTTACCAGGATCAGGCTTACATACCCGGCGAGAGAGGCAAATACCCGGAAGCCCTGGAAACATACAGAACTACGAAGACAGAGTTTCATATCTTTCTGAGACCCATGAAAATTACCGACGAACCACTCCTGAAAGATTTTTTCTATGCCCTTTCCGACAGAAGCCTTCACCGCAGATTCATGTCATGGCGAACAGATATACCGCATGAGCGTTTACAGGATTTCGTTATTATTGACTACTCAAAGGAAATTTCCATTTTGGCGATTATTGGATCCCAGGAAAATGAAATAGTCGTAGGGCTGGGCCAGTATGGAGTTGACGAAGCCTCACACACGGCCGAAGTTGCCATTGCCGTCAGAGATGATTATCAGAAAAAGGGGATCGGGACGGAGTTATTATCCTATCTGACGTATCTTGCAAAGAGGGAAGGCTTACTGGGCTTTACGGCCGAAGTGCTCGTTGAAAATAAACCTATGCTTCAAGTTTTCGCGCAGGGCGGATTTGACATCACAAGACAAGTTGAATCCGGCGTTTATCATTTGAAAATGGCGTTCAAGATTCCTGAGAGTGGACGAGAAATGTAAAAAGTGCTTTGATGAACCAACCATGGTCGGTCCTTAATAAAATTTTTACGAGGTATGATAAATGTACAGGCTAGTAGTAACATCCATGCACCCGAATGCGGGTAAAACGAGTATTATAATCGGTTTGGCAAAGGCGCTGCATAAGAAATTCGGCTATATTAAACCCTTCGGAGACAGGCTATTTTATCGTAAAAAAAGACTGTGGGATTACGATTCCGCGCTCATCAATGACATCTTCTCTCTGGGAGAAGACCCTGCGGAGATGAGTATCGGGTTTGATCACTCCAGGTTATTATATATATTCGATAAGGAAACCATCACACAAAGAGTTCGTGAGCTGCAGGAAAGTACCGGCAAGGATAATGATATCCTGTTTGTCGAAGGCGGAAAAGAACTCTCATACGGGGTCTCTGTTTACCTCGATGCCCTATCCATCGCTAAATCATTGAGTGCGGAACTCTTAATCGTGATCAGTGGAACGGACGATACTATTATCGACGATATCGTCTTCTTAAAAAACCATATTAATTTAGGCGGAGTCAACTTCAAGGGAGTCATCATTAACAAGGTTCCAAACCTGGAGGATTTCGTAAATATCCACCTTCCCAAGATAAAATTGTTAAATATCAATGTACTCGGGATAATCCCATATTATGAGGAGCTGCCGCGATTTACAGTTAATTTTCTGGCCGATCGTTTGTTCGCAAAGATTATTACAGGCGAATCTTTTCTGAATCGCCCGGTGAAGAACATTATCATAGGCTCAATGTCGGCCAGTGCTGCAATAAAAAGTCCTGTATTTCATGAAGAGAAAAAGGTCGTCATAACGAGCGGTGACCGCCATGACATGATTGCCGCGGCTCTGGAAGGCGATACCGCGGCTGTCATACTGACCTGCAATATCGAGCCAACTCCGGAGCTCATCTCAAGGGCATCGGAACTTAAAATCCCTCTGCTCCTTGTATCACCGGATACATATCAGATTGCCAAGCAGATAGATTTCATGGAACCGTTGATTCAGAAAGATGACACAGACAAAATACTTCTTCTCGAACAAATGATCAAGAAACATGTTAACCTGCAGGAGTTCCAAGGGTCATAGGGAACGCCACTATGATCAATCCTGAGGTTTTCAGAGAGTATGACGTCCGGGGCGTTGTTGACAAAGACTTGGACTTTGACTTCGTCTATGACCTCGGAAGATCTATCGGAACATACTCAATACCCCGCGGAGTCAAGACCATGACTCTGGGCATGGACTGCCGTCTCAGCTCTCCCGCTTACCATGAAACTATAAGAAAAGGGATCAATTCCACGGGAATTGATATCATTGATGTGGGTCTCTGCGCTACCCCGGTACTTTACTTTGCCATACGGCATTTTAATGCCGATGGAGGCGTGATGATTACGGGGAGCCATAATCCCCCAGAGTATAACGGCTTCAAGATATGTGTGGGACCTGACACTATTTACGGCCATGATATCCAGGAACTCAGAAAAATAATGGAGCGTGGGAAGTACATATCCGGAAACGGAACCTCTCGCATTGCTGCTATTTCAAAACACTATGAAGATCACTTATTCGCCAATGTTAAGATAAAGAAAGGATTGAATATCGCCGTAGATGGCGGAAATGGCGTAGCCGGACTCTTTGCCCTCCCCCTATTTAGACGCTTTGGCTGTAATGTAACGGATATTTACTGCGATCCTGATGGCCGCTTCCCTAATCATTTTCCCGATCCCACGGTTCTTGAAAATCTGAGCGAACTGATCTCACTGGTGAAAGAGAAGAAGGCGGACATTGGCATAGCTTACGACGGCGATGCTGATAGGATAGGTGTAGTGACAGACAAAGGCAATGTCCTCTGGGGGGATGAGCTTCTTTTGCTTTTTTCCAGATTTATCCTCAAGACATCACCCGGCGCAGCCATCATAGGTGAAGTCAAGTGCTCGCAAAAACTTTATGATGACATTGAAAAGCATGGTGGCAGACCGATCATGTGGAAGGCCGGTCACTCATTGATTAAGAGCAAAATGAAGGAAGAGAAAGCCCCCCTAGCCGGTGAAATGAGCGGTCACATGTTCTTTGCCGATAGATATTTCGGATACGACGACGCCATCTATGCCTCTCTTCGACTGTTGGAGATCATATCGACATCAGGACAAAGAATCAGCGAAATCCTTGCCGACGTTCCCCGGACTTTCACTACCCCCGAGATCAGGGTAGCCTGCCCTGACCGCGTCAAATTTAAGGTGGTTCATGAGGTCAAAGAGCACTTCAGGAAAACCCACAAGATCATCGATGTTGATGGCGTGCGCATTCCTTTCGGAGATGGATGGGGCCTTGTACGTTCGTCCAATACACAGCCAGTATTAGTCCTCCGATTTGAGGCCTTAACGGAGGAACGCCTGCATGCGATAAGGGAAACCGTGGAGAAAGTCCTTCACGATATAATGAAAAAGCACCAGCAGTAATCACCTGCCCTGCACTTGACCAGCGTCCTCTTCCATAAAGCGGCCACAAAGAAAACAGAAGAAAGATGCCACAACGAATGCTATGGGGGTTATGAGAAGGGCATTCCTGAGCCCCCAGAGGTCTGACAGCCACCCCAGCAAAGCAGGCGAAATGGCATCTCCCAGGGCATGTATAATAAAGATGTTAACTGCAAAAGCCCGTGCACGAACTGCCGGAGCTGTTACATTGATTATTACAGTATTGAGCGGACCCGTATTTAGGAACAAGAAGAATTCCGCAAAAAACATCGCCACAAGACAAGTAGTAACTGAAGGAGTAATCAAGGCATAGACTGCCAAGGGCGCTCCGATCACAAAGCCCCAACCGGATACCAGAAGGTACCCCCTGTTCATCTTCCCCTGCAGGTAGTCTCCCAGCCAACCACCGACAAGCGTGCCCGTTATACCTGCAAGTACCGTAATGCTGCCGAAATAAGTATTAGCTGCGGTCAAATCGAGCTTGTGAATACGGTAAAGAAAAGTGGGAACCCACTGCGCCAAACCCCCCATTGCAAAGGTCATGGCAGTCATGGCCAAGGTATTGATGATATAAGGACGATTGGAAAATAGAGACGCGTAGTCCGTCTGTCTCGTGATTGCGGATGCAGGGACTTTCTCTTCAGTAGCGCCCCGTTCAGGTTCGTGAAGGAGCCACACGGGAATAGCCAAAAGAACACCGGGCAGCCCAACAATAAGGAATGCCGCCTGCCAACCAAACTTTTCTCCGAGAATTCCACCTAAGAGATAACCAAGGGCGCTGCCTACCGGAATGGCAAGATAAAAATATGAAATTATGCGCCCTCGTTTTTCTTTCGGAAAATAGTCGGATAGGAGTCCTGGAGATACCGTACCAAAACTCGCTTCGCCGATACCGACTGATATGCGAGCTAAAAGAAGAGAACGGTAGCTGGCAGCAAGGCCGGAAAGTGAGGTGGCCACACTCCAGACAGCCAAACCGGCGGAAGCAAGTTTCACGCGGCTCGTGCGGTCGCCCAGCCAGCCGAGCGCCGGAGCCGACAACATGTAACAAACCATGAAGGCGCTGCCCAGAAAGCCGAGCGACGTATCAGTCAGTGCGAAGTCATCTTTGATAAGTGGAAATACGGCATATATGATCTGCCTGTCGACGTAATTCAAGAGGTTGACCGCCAGGAGCAATGACAGGGCATAGTAGCCGTATTTGGATGGAGACGAAGGGTTCATCAAAGTATAAAGTAGTGATTCATCTTATCATTTCAAAAATCTAACCTCGCAGCAGACATATGTCATTTATGACTCGGATTTTTAGCATGTGGATCGCCAAAATGCAATTTGTGTTAAGGCGTGAAGATATTCCGCAGTCGCGTCAATGGGAGTAAACCTCTTGTCGTACTGATAAATTTTCCCTAAATCAGAAAAATGATTATGTATGTTTTTACCTACAGATATATGTACAAAATATTATAGAGAACGGACTTTGACTTCTTCTTATTGGAGCTGATACGAAATCAGCTAATGCCATTTCATATCTTGGAGATTATTGCATTGAAGAGGGCATTCTAAATTCTACACCCCTTGATAGACAGTGGAGCATCATGACTGCAAAGGCTGCATTACGTGGGAAAGGAATAGAGGGAAATGGGTACAAGCAGAAAAAATAATATTGGATACCGAGCAAAGAACAATTAACGCCTTGTATATGCCCCAGGTCCACTGCAAAACATAAAAAGATGATCTTCTGGACTGGAAATATTCCAGCGAGAAAATGTTGTCCATCTTGCGAGCAGATTGCAGAACGCGACTATACTCTGGAGCCTTATTCGCTGGGGTATATGGACAGAGACGAATTATTCTCGTATTGAGCTATTCCGATCAGACCGAGGTTAGCAGACCCTCCACTGGAACCGTTCGGCAATTCGTTATTGTTGAATGGGAAAGCCTGTTCACGATAACTTTCTGCCACGCTGATAGCTGCAAATACAAACCCCCTCACACTTTTTTTCACTCATAGAAGGATCGAAGTGATTATATCTCCCCCCTTCCCCTTCCCCGATTCTCTCTTTAATCTTATCCTGGTAAATCCGGATCAGTTTCTTGGACGCAGAGATGAGATGCTGCTTATATTCCATTCGCGAGACAATTTGTTTATCATGGTGGTGGGACGTATAACACCTACAAGTCCTCAAATTTCAGATCAACGTTGAGGTGATGATTACCAGTTGTATAGGTGAGCTTTAATCCTCATGGCCAGTCCCATTTTCTCTTTGATGTAGGGATATTTCAGATAGGCACCCGCTGCTACGCACACGACCACAGCAGCGACTGCAAGGCGACCCCGCAATGGGGAAAATAACAGATGTGATCACTGTTAATGAAAAAAAGGGGGGAGATGCGAACTCCCCCCGTTGGTTGGATTTTGTTGTTTCATTCTAAGCCTGATTTGTGCTTATGTTCAGGTTACATGTAATGATACGCAACACTTCAAACCGAGGTTACGTAAGCGTCCAAGTGATCCGTACGGGCGGCGGATCCATTCAAAGTAGACGCGATCGTGTGAATAAGAGACCGCCATGCGCGAGCGGATATGTTTTAACAGAGACCTGCTAATTTTTTGTGTAGACAGCGCTATAATTTACGTTACAACTTCCGTCATTGAAGTTTAAAGTTCCCGTGAGTGTAATGTTTGACCCTGATTTGCTGAATGTCCCAGTCATCGTTTCCGTTGTCGAGCTAAAGGTTCCCGATCCTGAATAACTGCCGTTGGAAGAATTATAAGGTCCAGTCATGGTCGCCGAGGAATAAATTATAACATTATTGACACTCGTTAAAAACGAGACTGAAGAACTACTGAGAGATGCCGCGTAACCGCCACAAGGAGCGCTTGTCCTGGTTGCGCTCAGTGAGTAGCTCCCTGCAATTACGCCGATATCAGGGGTGCTTCCACCTGAGCTACTGCTGCTACTGTTTCCGGCTGCGACTGCACCAGCAATGACAGCGACGGCTCCAGCCGCAATGCCAACAAATGCTGTTGTTGAAAGGCCCGCTCCTGCGGTAACCGTTCCCGCGCTCGTCGCCGTTGCCGCGGCGCCTGTCGCGCCACCGGCTGCGGCCATCTGGGTTGTGGCATAAACGCCCGCGACAAACCCGAAGCGCGCGGCGGATTCAACTACGTCCATCGCGACGGAATCGGCAAACCCTTCCAGAACGGCAGGGGCCTGAGCCAGTTCCGTGCTGACCTTGATCTGGCCTTCCATCGCCACATCCTGCCAGGGCGGCGCCGGCTGGCTGGCGTCAATATTCACACTGAACTGCTGCGTTTTTACCACCTGATTCTTGTTGTTCATCGCCAGGAACAGGTAGTCAATTGACGATGCGGTCTTCGCCGCTGCCGGCAGTATACCCGTATAGGTAATGCCTTCGGCCTCCATGCTCACGAATACGAAATCGGCCTGTTCCTTCGCCTTGAAATAGCACCGGACCAGCTTGATACCTTCCGGGTCGGTTACATCTGCCGCAAGCCTGATCCTTTTGCCCGCTACAAAATAGGTGATCGGTTCATGCCTGATCTTTGTTGTGCCTTGGACAGTTGCCGCTTCCTGCGCAAAAAG
>Ga0209777_10001086_pt1 | contig 41208 bp, 26 predicted proteins | sample FrelakmetHBP12HB_FD_187147 | JGI IMG/M metagenome (GOLD analysis project Ga0209777, IMG submission 187147) | Freshwater lake sediment microbial communities from the University of Notre Dame, USA, for methane emissions studies -HBP12 HB (SPAdes)... | ecosystem: Environmental > Aquatic >...
GGTTATACTAATGGTTGTGTTGAGTTAACTGGTACAACAACTCTTAATGGTAACACAATAACTGCTCTAGCAAATGTTTATAACCTTTCTGTAGGTATGTTAATAACAGGGCCTAATATTCCTGCTGGAACTTATATTCAAAGTTTCCCTTCTACAACAAGTGTACAGATGACTCAGAATGCTACAGCAGCAGCTTCTGCACAATCCTTCATATTCGCAGATGTTAATAAATCTTTAGTAGGTCAAACAGTTACAGGAACAGGAATTCCAAGTAGCACAACAATTACAGCTATTGGAGTTATACCTGGACAGTACTTAGGTTCAGGTTTAGTTTATACTGCTGGTAGCAATACAATAACTGGTTTTACAAATGCTGTTATAGCTGCTATTCAACCTGGCATGGTTTGTTATTCTGGTTCTTCAGCTAGTTACTTACCATATACCTATATTACATCTGTTACAAATACTGGTACTCCAGCAACTAATGCTATTACAGTAGCTATTAATGCTACAAATTCTACCGCTAGTGGTTCTATGACTATTGGTGGAACTATGTATGCATTATTAAGTAACAATGCTACAGTGACAAGTAGAAACAACTTGTTTACAGTTAATTCTCCTTTGTTAATAACTGGTACAACTTCAAATACCAGTACATCTGTTACAAATTGTAACTATGTTTGTAGTGCAATGATAGGGCAAACGATAACTGGTCCTGGTATTCAAGTTGGGACTACTGTTACAGCTATTTCTTTTAACTCAACAACAAATTTAGGGGCTATTACTTTATCTCAGGCTGCAACTGCTAGTGCTACAGTAACTATGGCTTTACAAATACCATGGCAGTTCTTCTGTGAGTTACATACTAAGAAAATAAGTAATATTACTTTAGGCCCAGTGGAGTTAGGGGACATGACTAAGGCTTATCCTCCTAATTTTTCTCCTTCTGCTTGGTCACCTATTACTGGTACTGACCATTATATTGATATTTACTTACTACCATCATGGTCACCTTCTGTTTATACAACAAGACCAGGATGGCATTGGCAATCTATAGCGTCTCATTCGGACGCTTGGATGACACATGATTCCCTTGTTTCAAAAACAAGATTATCAGGTACTGTAAGATTTATGGATTGTTTCTTTGGAAATGCACCAAACCAACATTATCAGTTTGGTGATTTTGAAGTATTTGGTAACCCTGCTTATGTAATATATAGTCAACAAACAGGTACAACTACTTTTGGTAGTACCACAATATCAGCATTAACTTCTACTGCTGGTTTACAACCAGGACAAGCTGTAAGTGGGACTGGTATTCCTAGTGATACCTATATCCAAAGTGTAACCGATGCTACGAATTTAGTTATAACTAAACCAGCTACAGCAGGGGCATCCGTGACTATTACTTTTGGGTGGTCGGGTAGTTCAACTCCAAGTTTTGATGCTAGTATGTGTAGTGCTGGAACATGGCAAAGTTTATCTTTATATAAAGCAAGAGTAAGAGGTTTTATAAATGGTTACGCAAGGCAAGGCACATCTCCAGGATATAGATTTGGTTTGACTCAAGTAGAGAATACTGAATTGACCGCTTTTTGTAATTTATATTCTTATGACCATATTCAAAATTCACATTTTAAAGCAGGTATGGCATGGGCTAATGGTGCAATAGGCTTTGATGATCTAGGCATTATGAATTGCCAGATAGCTAGTACTGCTGCTTTTAATGGAACAGCATCTGCTCCTCTAAAGATGGATTCATTTACAAATTACTATTTTAAATCAGTATCTGCTACTTTGGGTTCTACTACTGCTAAATTGATTATGAATGATAGTACTCCAGCAGCTTTAAATTTAACAGCACAGACCTCAAGTATTGGTACAACTACTTTATTCACACCAGCATCAGATGGTACTTATCAACTTAATATCTATAGTTCTTGTACAACAGCAGGTACTGCTGGAACAGTTACTACAACTATAGGGTGGAAGGATGATACTACTACCCAGAGTGTTTCTACTATAGCTATGGGATTAACAGTTCAAGGAACTTACTTTCAGCAATCTTTATTTGTAAAAGCTAAATCGGGACAACCAATTACTTATGCTACAACAGTAGCAGGGGTTACAGGCAGTCCTCAATACTCTTTGTATTTTAATTTAATTAATATTTCTTAGGGGTGATACATGTCTCAAATATGGAAAAGTAATATGGTTTGGGGTGATGAAGCCCTTAGTACAATGGCAGGTGAAAGACAGATAGGGGATACTAAAAGAGAAATTCTTTATGTTGATAATAGTTCAACTTCTTCTACTGAAGATGGAACTTTAAAGAACCCTTATAAATCTTTACCCACAGCTTTCGCTACAATTTCAGCTTTATCTGCTGATTGGCCTAGAAGAGTTACAGTGTATGTTGCTCCTGGGGCGTATGGTACAAGTGGTAGTCCAGTAGCTATTTATGTACCAGCAGGTAGACAAATAAATTGTATTTTTATGGGACCTTCCTCGGTTAATGATGCCTTTGTAGTAAGGCAAGATAAGTCAATTGCTTATAGTGAACCAGGTAACTTCGTTATTAATGGTAATATAAATGCAACACAGGGCTTATCTGGTCATTGGAAAGAATTTTCTAGGTCTCAAAGCTCTTTATTTTCTAGACCTATTTATGTAATTAATAATCAAACTAGTGATAGTTTAAATTGTCATATTCAAATGTGTAATATAGAATTTAATTATCAGATAGTTGTTTCTGAAATAGGTGGGGCTTCTTCTAGTGCTTGTGGTGCTTATGAGTTCTATGGTGCAAATTTTATGCAATCTTATAATTATGTAGGGCTATGGATGTCTAATGTTACAATAAGGTATAGAGATGGCTTCTCTGGTAACCAACGTACTTATATTGGAACATATGGCCCATCAGTAAGAATTATGGATGCAAAGAATTGTCTTTTTGGAAATCAAATGAATGTAAAAGGTATTGTTAGGGCATCTTGTATTTTTGATGGGGATGTAATTGTAACGGAAGCAAATAATGCAGATGCTACATATGACCAACCATTAAAGGGTTTATTTAGGAGTAAATTTAAGTCTATGGCAGGTAACGTCGTTAATTTTAATGGACCTGCTAGTTCATTCTATGCTGATAGGTTAACTTTAAAATTTAGTGGTGGGACTAATGCTGTAACTTTTACTGGTGGTTCTGCTTCATTAGCTAATGCAATAGGAGAATAACAAAGATGACACAAAAGATTTGGAAATCAAGCATGACTTGGGGCATACCAAGTACAAATGACATTATCAATGGTGTGGCTTTAACCAGCCGAGGTTCTGTTAGAAACACTACTTCAACTTATTCTGGTGTAGGATTATGGAGTAGAAGTGTAACATCAGGAGAAAGCGGCACAATTACGGTAACTTGGGGAGGCACTAATAACAGAAGAACATTAACTGCTTATACGCTTATTGGTGCGCAAGATGCTGTTGAAGCAACTTCCACAGCATTTAGTAATACAGGAGCTACTACAACTAGCCTAACTACTATAACAGATGGAGCCATGATTGTTTCCGCAGGTTCTATTGGTAGTGCTTTAACAATGACAGCAGTAGGAACAAACCATAATATAGATACTCAAATATCAGCCACATCTCTTTCTTGTGCTATTGGAGATTTAGATACAACTACTGCTGGATCTTACACAGGAATTGGATTTTCAACATCTCCAGCACCAGCCAATATGGAAATTGTGTTGGCTGCATTTACACCCGCATTTACCCCAGCCACGATTGTTGAAGTTTCTGATAATAAATATTCAGCAACAGCTTTAAATATTCCAACATACACTACCACTTATTTAAAATACAGGAGGTATTAAATATGGCAACGGTGATTAATCGCACAACAACAAAAATAATTTATAGCGCAAATACACCAGATTATCCAATTACCGATTGGATTATTAATCCAGATTTGTCATTACTTACAAGTGTACCTCAAAAATACTGGAAAATATCTGGTGATTCAGTTTTAGAGATGAGTGCTCAAGAAAAAATTAATGCTGATGCGGTCATAGCTGCTAATACTTTTCCAGATAACTTCGAAACATCCTTGGGTGATACTGCTTCAACAAACAGTTCTTCGTATATAAATAGATTAACTTTTAATATAAATTTACAAGCAGGTCAGGAATATGAAATTACTAGTAATTTCACATGGTCTTTCAGCTCAACAAGTTTTTATTTCAAAAGTCGTTTAACATATTTTAAAGATGATTTAAATACTTTATGGCAAATTTCTGTAACACCAACTTCCTCTTCAGATGTGATTCCATTTAGTAATATTACAACTTTTAGTGTTTTAACTTCTGGTGTGTATACTATAAATTTAGATTATGCTTCAAGTAATCCAAGCAGAACAGCCACAGTATATGGAACAGCTATTAAATTAAGGAGTACATAATATGAGTATGACATATAATTATACAAAAGATAAAGTTTCAATAAGTAGGTTAATACAAGAAGTACATGACAGTACAATAACTGTAGCATTAGATTACATAAATGTTGTTGGAACTGAATTAGCTATTACATTTAAAGCAGAGCTAACAACCGATGAAAAAACAGCACTTGATACTCTTGTGGCTAATCATTCGGGAGAACCTATGCCCGATGATCCCAAGGAAGTTAAAGCTATTTTAGGCTCAATTGTGACACCTACCAGCCCCCAAAACGATAATTGCTTACAACCTTTTGGTGCTGTTAAATTAAGTTTTTTGTCTAATAGCCAAAACTGCTCAATAACATTAAGTAATAAATCGCAGGATGGGCTAACTTTTAGCTACAATGCGGATTGCCCAATAGTTCCTTCAATTGGAAATTACATTTTTCAAAATGATTGTAATAATAGAAGTTGGATAGAAACAGTTGATAACGTCAACCATACAATCACTGTTGAGTTACCCTTATTAGAAGAAGGCGCAGGATTATACACAATGGGACATTATATAGACTGTGTAATTAAAGACTGGGCTACACTGATGTACTTATGGGGTGTAATGGTTAAAATTAATAACTCAGGTGATAATGATTTTATTGAGCTTAGTATTGTTGATTTATATGACTTATTTAAAAATCCAGATGTTCTACAAGCAATGTTTCCTGGGCTCACTCAAGATCAAATAAATACACAATTAGAGTTAATGGCATTTGAGATTAATGGAGAGTACGAGGATCACTGGACTAAATATTATGATGAGTCTTGGATAAGTACTATAAATAGCAGGCAGATAATGACACCCGATGGAGCACCAGGAGAATGTCTTCCTAATCTAGTTGCAAGAGTATCATATTTCTGCACCAAGACAGATGACTCTAAAGTGAATGTTTACCTAGATTATATATTTACTTCAAAAGATGAAAAAATAATACAGGAATAATACTATGATAAAACGCGGATCAATTTTTATAGGGGCTCAAAAAGACGATTTTTTAAGTGGCGCAATTAGAAAAGTATCAAGTTCTAATTGGAGTCATTGTGCTATTATAACAGATTCCACAGATTTTGAATCTTATGTATTTGGAGCTAGGGGTAGGGGAGTAGATCTCTGTACTCTTACAGAATACGATAGTATAGATAAATATTATTATAGAATTTATGAAATAGATATGCCAGAATTTGCTATTGATAAGGTCTTAAGGGAGACCGTTGATACTTTTTTAGAAAAGCCTTATGGTTATTTTCAACTTGCTGTTGGCTTTCCTATATGGTTTGCTCTAAAAGACTGGCTAGGTATTACATTACCTTTTAATCCAGTAAGTTTTTGGACAGTATGTAGTGAATTAGATGCTGTATATATGAAAGCCTTATTAACTGACAGATTTCCAGAACTAAAACTTTGGAATAAAGACTTAATCACTCCTGAGAATATTTTTCAGTTTGTCGAAAAACATCCCGAAATATTTAAAAGGGTAAAAGAGAAAAAAGCCTTGTGATTTATAAGATAGAGCACAATAATAAATTTAGTAGACAGCTAGTAGCTTGGAAGCACGCCCAACACATGAAGTCTATAGACTATGAAGAGCTTCCTAATAAAATATCTGATAATTGTATTATTCAGGAAAAAGTGGATGGCCAATTGGTTGCTTTCAATTGGACTAAAGGCTCAGAATCGTCTTTTTCAAACACAGGCTTTGGTGTACGGAAAGAATTACCAGTACTTGATGAGATTGTGCATATATTAAAATCTCACGGATATGCACAATCAACTATAATGGGCGAGCTGACTTTTGTAAAAAAAAGAGGTGTACCCGAGCAGTTCAACCAAACGATGTCTAAAACAAGAGCCCCAGAATCAAAAGAAGATGAGGACAAAATACATTTCTTTATCTTTGAATGGTACACAGGTAATGATAAGAAATGTATTTTGTCCTCATCTTCTTTTGATTCTGGGGTCAAAGAATTACATAAGATATTTAAAGATGCAAAGCATATTTATCCTGTAGATTATTATATAGGGAAAGATAATCTTAAAAAAGCTTGGAATGAGTTTGTAAAAGATGAAAAAAATGAGGGGATAGTCATACGTTGCCCTAATAAAATAATAAAAAGCAAGCCGTTTTTTACTATTGACTTAGCGGTAATAGGCGTAGAAAGAGGCACAGGTGTCAACAAAAACAGAATGGGCGCTCTTAAATTAGCATATTTCGATGGTAAACATTTTCATCTAGCTGGTCGGGTGGGTACAGGATTCTCTTTTAAAGACAGGGATGACTACTGGGCACTTGCTAAAAAACATGAAGTAAAAAAAGAAGGTAATGTAATTTGGGTAGATCCTTATAAATTTAATAAAATACTGGAAATACAATATCAGCGAGCAAAAGGTACATATAATCATACCCTTGAATTTAAAAAAGGAGAGTGGTCGGAGGGTGAAAAAGAATTTACGATTACTCTTACAATACCCTCGTTTAAAAGATTAAGAGATGATAAGACTGTGAATAAGGCTGATTTAAGAATGACACAGGTACCTATATTCAGTGAGCTTAAAAGTCAGTATAAAAAGTCGGCTTATAGAATAATTAAGGCATACTTTAAGGAATACTGGGAGTAATTATGGCGTACCCAAAGCATCCAGATACCGTTATGGTCAAAGCCGATAACTATAGCTATACCAAAAATATAACAGAATATCATATCTGGAAATACTACGATTCTATAAAGTCAAAGCTTATACCAATATTAAAAGGATCTGATTTATTTATTGTACTAAAAACAGCTAAAGACAGTATTTATATGAGGCATCCTTTTGACAGTAAGACTGCTTTTATTAGAATAAATAATGCAGAGCAATTTGATAAGTATAACACAGGACGTGTAGTAGAGTTTCATTTGACTAGCCCCCAAATGACAGATCTTATGGTACTCGATATGGATCCTGCCAAAAATCTTCAATGGTCAGATATAAAACAACGTACTCTACAGCTCTATGACTATCTTAATGCCAGAAAAGAATTTAAAAAAGTAGAAATATACTATACAGGCGCTAGGTCTTTTCATATATGGTGCTATTTGAAATCTAAAAAAGATATAGACTCAGTACGTAATGAGTGGAAAGAAATCCTTAAAAAAGATTTTCATGATAAGGACTACTATACTGTCGATGAGAAAAGTCCCAAGAAAAATCAACTTAATATAGACTTCTCACCAGTAAAGGTAAATGGTGGATTTGTAGCGCCCTTTTCTATCCGTGTCGATACTGGGCTAGTAAGTACTGAAGTACCTGCTAAAAAGCTATCGGCATTTAAAAAGACAGACAGTACTATAGATAAAGTATATAAGAAGACCTTAAAAAAAGAGTTTCCGTGGGATATAGAAAAAGAAAATAAAAAAGCTTTTAGATTGGTACTGGCTTATTATGGCTTAGCCACTCTTACACAACCATTAGTGTCTCGACCACCGTACGTAGGTGATCAGATCACTTATAAAACATCAAACAATAAGTATGTTAAAGAAGAACTTGTTAAAGGCTATAGGGGCAAGTTTGTTATACAAAAACACCAAGCTACAAGTTTGCACTTTGATCTTCGATTAGAATTTCCAGTTTCATCTTTAAGAGACTCTCTTGAACCCCAAGCAAAACTTACTGGTGAAAAGAATACTGCTCCAGATAAAGCTGGTACTGTATATAGATCGTTTGCTATCCCAAAGCATAAGCTACCTACCTATCACAATAAGCTATTAGCCATGGAAACAGAAGATCATGCAATGTCATGGGGGACTTTTGAAGGTACCATAGAAGAAGGTTATGGGGCGGGTACAGTCGAGATATTTGATAAAGGTACTTTTGAGCTATTAGACGCTACTTACGATAAAAAATATATTATAGAATTTAAAGGTAAAGACATAAAAGGTATTTTTGCTCTTATAAAGACTAGTGCTAAGACATTTTTATGGGTAAAAGTAAAAGACAAAGAAAAATACGCTTCTGTAATTGATTATCCAAGGCAAGAATTACTACCTGAGCTGTGGGAATTTATAGATGAGATACCTCATATAAAAGACATTTATAGAGATAAGATTACCCTTGATTTATATAAAAGTGCTGAAATACACTTTAAGAATCCTCAAAATTGGATAATAAGGCTTACAGTAACGGGATCTATGACTACTAATTTATACAGCGACCTGTCTGACTTGGATGTGAATGTAGAGATAGACTATGATAAATTTAGATCCAATAATCCTGATATTTCTCTATCTGATGATTATTTACTACGTAATTTTATCAGAGATAAGATTTATCCTGACGTAAATAGCTATTTTTTAGATGACCTAAAAATTAAGTACTTTATTATTGGGGTAGGGCACTGCCTTACAAGTGACTTTAAATATGATCTTACTGATGAAAAATGGTTAGGAGAAGCTCCAAGGCTATACCCCTTAGAGTATAATCCTGATAAAATTTTTGAAAAGGAAAAGGCTATCGCTTTACAGGCCATTAAAATATATGATATGTACATAGAGGATATAATTACAAAGTTAAAGGAGTATGAAAAGCTTACAAGTTATTTAAAGGTCTTTGATAATAAGAAATTTCATTCTTTAAAAGATACTCTTTATAAAGATTTACAAAATAACATAAATACACTCAAAAGATGGGATGACATACAGCCAAAGTTCAGGAATATGAGATATAAGCTACCGAAAGAAAAATTAAAGTATCCTTATATTGACATTAATGAGAATTGGGAAGCTCATAATATTATCTTTAAGTACTTGGAATTCTTTGATTATTCTAACTTAATATGGCTGCTAAAAAGCCGTCTTACCGAAGAACAAAAGAAAATAGTAGAACAGCTGATTTAATAATACAATTCAACCAGATAAGCCTGTTCTGAAGCGCGTTTTCTACTAATAAGTGCCTTTTTATATGTTGGTTTTTTGCTTACCTAGTCTGGAAATAAAGAGCAACAGGATTGTTAAAAAGATTATAATAGGTAAAACTGTGCATATTAGTGTAGAAGAGGTACATTTAAATGCTGGGCATATGCCTGTACCTGATATAGTCATAGAACCAGAGGTAAAGAAATCTAAAAATTTATGGAAGAAGAAAGATAGTCTTTAATAAAGCTTTTTTAAACAGTAGAATAATAACGTAGGAATTTATGAGAAAAAAATTAAAAATTGGAGCTTTGGATTGGGACTATGATGATTGTGCCAGTGCTAAAGAGATGGGGGATGAACTAGGTAATTGTGATTATGAAAAATTGAGCATTAAAATAAAAAGAAAAATGCCTGAAAATGTTAAAAAAGTAACAATTTTTCATGAAATTTTTCATAGTTTTTTTTTCTCCGGCGGAAACTCTCCTAAAAATGAAGAAGATGTTGTAGACTTACTGGCTAATCAATTTGTTATGTTCATTCAAAATAATCCTAATTTTTTTAAGAAAATATTTTTTAATAAAAAAAAAAATCTCTGTAATTAGCTCAACTGTAGCCTCTTCTTTATAAAAGCCAACTTCTAAGAGTATAATAGTTCTAGTTTACTAATATTTTCAGACTATAAGGATAATTTTATTTAAAATGGAGGATAGAGACGATGAATCAAAAGATTTTAGACGATCTGAAGAAGTTGAAGACTGTGTATTATGAAGAGAAAGATGTAAAAATTGGAGATGCTCTTACTTTAAAACTAAAGCCTCTCACCTCAGAAGAAGAAACAGATTCTCATGCGTATGCTATGACATACGAAAGAGGTCTTTCTTATCTTTTTGCATTAAAAAGGGATACGCTTTGTAAGGCTATTATCAGTTTAAATGGGCAGGATTTACCAGAAATAATTGAAGATAATGAAATAAAAGATACTGAGGGAAAGCCTGAAAAGACACAAAGACATCTATGGATAAGGAAAAATATTGTAAAAGGCTGGAATCAGGAATTAGTCGATACAATTTGGAATCATTATAAAACTTTAATGGACGGTATTGAAACAAAAATACACGGTAATGTAATCGTAGGAAAACTAGATGCTGTAGTGAGTGAGATACTAGATAAGAAAGAGTAATGGATAAAAAAAAATATTTTTTTTTAGAAGACCTGTTATTTAAAGGTTTTATTCCTTTAAAGATAAAGATAGGTAATATAAATTTCGTTTTCAAAACTTTAAATGAAGAAGAATATTCACGTATCAGTTTAATGAGTGGCTTTGAGGAAGATCCTAAATACAAATTTAATTATTACTTAAATTATTTGTATTTATCTCTTTATATGATCAACGGCTATAATATACTTTATAAAAGAGAAGAGCTATATGACACTATTTTGGAATTTTTTAAAAATTTACCTATAGCTCTTTTACACAAATTAATGAAAACTTTAGAACTTCTAATGAAAAAAGCTAACGAACAGGTGACTGTTGTTGAATCTTATAGTTATGAGAGCGAATCTAGATATTTTTGGGCTTTTAAGAAAAATCAATTAAACAGTCAAAAAAATACTGGAATTTTAGGAAGTGATATTTTAGGTTTAAATAATTTTCAAAAATACTGGATATTTTTAAATTCTATTGAAGATATAAAAGAAAGCTTTGACACACAATACAGTTTAGCAAAATTTATGGCATCTTCTCATAATCCAAAAGGAGTTAAAAAACTTGAAAATTTAGACAGATTAAAGCGAGAAGAAGAAAAGAAAAGACGAGAACGTATAAGATTAAATGGCACCCCTGATGAAAAGAGATATATCTCTGGTCCAACAGAGACCGCAGAAGACTTAGTAAAAGAATTGGATAAGCAAATGCGTGGTGAAAAAGATGAGCATGACAGAATAATAGAAGAGTATGAAAAGACTTTAAGAGATGAAATGGTAAAACAGCAGACACAACTACAGCAAGTGCGGGAAAGATATGATAAAGACACTTCGGAATTAGATAGTGTAGCTGTTATTTCAGAAGAAGAAATGAAAAAACGAATTAAAAAAGTAAGAGAAGGTAAGACTTTTCAATTAGAGGCTTCTGATATTGACGAAGAAAGAAGCAAAAAGTTTACGCAAATATACACAACAGACACTGAGGATAAAAAAGAAAAGGAATATGTCAAGCAACAGAAGATATTAGCGGCAGAGGCTAGTATAGATAACTTAGATTTTCCAAACCTAAGGAAGTAGTATGGCCGATACACCAACAAAAGAACAAGTATTAACAGCTAAGGAGCTAAGAGTTGTTTTGTCACAACTAAAAAAACAGGAAAAGGAAACAGCTGAATCGGCCCAATCCGATTTAAAAGCTCTCTCTAAAGAAGCTGACATATTTAATAAAAAGATAAAAGAATCAAAAAATGTTTTAAATAAATTAGGAATAGCTTCTTCAGCTTCTTTTAAAGGTTTAATCACTGATATTGATGAAACAAAAAAAACAATTACTGATTTACAAAAAACAAAATTCACTTTTGACAAAAAAATAGAAAATATAAAGACCGCGATGAAAGAAACAGCCGCAGCTATTGCCTTAGGAGGCACTGCTACAAAAGATTTACAAAAACAATTTGATAAACTTCAAGAATCTACAGATAAACTACAGAAAGAGGAACTAGGTGCTGGCTTAAAAGATGATTTTGATGCATTAGTAAACAGTCTAGCCAAATTACCTAAAGATCAAATAGCTGTATTTTCAAAAATGTTTGACCCAAGTATACAGACGGATGCGAAAGCTCTTTTAACAGCTATAGAAGATATTGGTAAAGTGAAGGGACTCGATACCAATATTACAGCACAGCTTGATAATATTGAAAGAAAAGCTAAATTAATGGAATCTGTTGAAAGTATTGGTAGTACACTTTTTGGGGCAAAAGAAGGTAAGGAACAAGAAGAGGCTCTTCAAAAAAATATAGCAGCGCTTGAGGCTGCCCAAAAAATGTCAAACGAAAATCTTGATAGAGGTATTGAGAAAGCCAACACTAAATTAATCAATCAGGGTAAAATTCTTGAAGAAACAACAACTAAATTCGAAGCAATTGTTCCTTCGCAAAAAGTTCTTGAATCAACACTAGAAGGGGCTACTGAGACAATTAAAAGTTGGAAAGATGGCGTCGGCCAATTAATGGCTAGAGGTATTCCGATAGATAAATCTTTTTTAAACATTGAAGGCTTACGTAAACAGCTTGCCAGTCTCACAGCACTGCAGTTAACTCTTGCAAGTGAGTTAATAGCTATAGCTAATAAAGAAGGAACAACAGAAGAGGGAAGAAAACAAGAAGTTATAAAGCTACAAGAAAAATATAATAAAGAATTAGAAAAGACTATAAAAGATATTAATGACATGCAAAATCTAGGAGACAAAGCCATAGCAACAGCCGAGACTACCGCTTCTGAAATGGCTGGCTCAGCTCAAAAATGGTCAGATAAACTTTTAAAGGCCAAAAGTGTGCTAGGCACACTTGGTAAAGATTTACCTATGCTAAAAGGTTTGTTTGATAAATTAGGCGCTGTTGCTGGTGGCGCTGCCAAAGCGGTGGGCAAAATAGCAATACCATTAGCTGTTTTTTCAGAATTAGGCGCTCTTATTAAAAAAATAGCAGAGGTACAAGCAAAAGTGGCAGGTATGTACCAAGAGCTTTATGATACTGGTGTTTTTATAGGCACCTCAGCCGAGACTGTTGGAAAAAAAATGACAACTTCTTTAGCTGATGCCACAAATTTAATAGGATTAACAAAAGCTGCTACTGGTTTTGGTTCGGAAATGGCGTTAAGTAGAGACGAAATTGTAGGAATGGTGAAAGCTCTTGATCAAGGAGGTATGGCCGCCAGAACTTTAGAATCTCAAATGAAAAACATATCAACAACATCAGCTGCTGCGTCTAATAGCCTACTAGGGGCTGCTAATATTGTAAAAACTTTTTCTATGAACCTTGGAGTGTCAGATGCCACTATGGGTGAACTGATGGGAAATATGGCCTTTGAATTCAATACGACAATGGGCGGAATGAAAGATGTGTTTACTGATATAACAAATGCAGCTCAGCAATCAGGAATGAGTACCAATAAATTTTTAGGAATAGTGCAGACCACTACAGCAGGTGTTGCTTTATTTGAAGATCAAATTAAGTCAACAGCCAAAACAATATCAGCTCTTGGGCGGAATACCAGTCTTTCAGGAAATCAAATAGAAGATTTAGCAAAAAATGCACAAGGACTTTCCCAAGATATGATGCAATCTGTCACAGCCTTTGCCATGATTGGAAAAGGGAAAATGAAAGAGATGGCTGCTCCTGCGGCAGATCGTTTAAAAACAATAAAAGAAGCTGGAACAAAAATTCAAGAAAAAATAGATGTTATATTAGCGAAAGGAAAACCATCAACTGCTGATAAAGAGCAATTAGCAGAGCTTAAAAAAAGTTTAGCTTCTAATCAATATTCAGCGACTATGCAAGGAAAAATGGTAGACGCTTTAAATTCCGGCAGTGCAACTCAGGCAGGTGCTCTAGTAGAGTTTGCAGATACCGGTACTAAACTAGAACTTCTCGCTAATTTGGCAAAAAAAGGTTACGATATGAGCGCGGGGGATGCCTTAGTATTCAGAACAATAGCCACCAAACTTGGAGTATCCTCTAAACAACAAGGCCTTCTACTGGCTAGTGGTGGAAAAATAACTGATGAAATAAAAAAATCTGTAGAAGAATCCTCTAAAGGCGCTGATGATGGCGCTAAAACTTTTGAAGATTTTCAAAAACAGGCAATTGAAGCACAAAAGCAAACAGGAGCTGCTCAAGTAAAGCTACTTCAGGGTATCTCAGATAGACTTAATCAGATACTCGGTGGTTGGGGTGCGTTACTTCAAGGAGTATTATCAATAGTAGGTACTTTATATGGAATAATGAAAATTGCCCCATTAGCAAAGTCAGCATTGGGTTATTTAGCAGAATTAGTAGCACCCGCTGCTGAAACAGCTGCAGCAGCTACTGAAACTGTTGCGGCTACCGAAGCCGTTGTTGCGGCCACGGCTGCTACCGAAACCGCAGCTGTTGGAGCCGCTGGTGTTGCTGGAGCTGTTGGCGGAGTGGCTCTAGCAGGTACCGTTGGTGCTGGAATAGGTGCCGGACTAGGTGTTGGATACGGCTTGACAAAACTTGATGAAAAATATTTAGGTAGTGCAGTCGGTAAAGCTGTTACCGGATCTCTAGGAGCTTGGCTTTCTGGGCAATCTGCTGCTGAAGAAGGATATAAAAAAACCTTAAAGGAGCAAGGACTTACTGATGAAGAAATCTCAAAAAGATTACAAAAAATTTATTCATCAAATAAAGTACAACCTGTTGAAATTGAAAAAATGCCAACACCCACATTAACGGAGCCTTTATCAATAGATGCAACATCTCTTGCTGCCCCTACTGTACCGGCTATGGGTCCAACAGCAGCAACAACTCCCGCAGGAACAGCACCACCAGCCTTAGGAGCAACAACAGGTCTTAAAAATGTAATTATAAATATAAATGGGGGGGATCTTGATAGAATAAGAAGGGTTGTAAGAGAAGAGCTAATGTTATCACAAAATAGAGTAAATAGAGGAATAGGATGACCGTAAGGCTTAATTACCCAGCTAACATTCTTACTTTTAATATAGTGGATGATTTAACAAGTACTCAACTTTCCATATCGTCTCTTCAGATGTATATTAATCCCGGGAATATGAAACAGACCTTTACTAAAAAAATAAATAGAACTCAAACTTTTAGTGCTGTATACGAAGAGCATTGGGGAGAAGAGTTAGATGCTATAGCGTGCTCAGGTTCTACAGGTGCTTTTATATCTAAAGACGGTCTAACTACTATAGATCGAAAAACAAGTGATTCTTATTTAAATTTTAAAAATCTTGTAAATATTTATAGAAACAATGGTTGTATTTATGACCCCATGACAGGACAAATTAATAGAGTAGGTTATGTGGAACTTGTTTTTTCAGAAGGGATTTATAGGGGCTATTTTGAAAATTTTAATGTTAACGAAGACGCTACGACACCTTTTAGAATTACATATGATTTTATTTTTAAAGTAGAACAAACAATTATAGGATAACTATGCTTAATGATTATACTAATTTATCATTTCCAACAAGCTTTAATATAGTTGTAGCTGAACAAGTTACCGAAAAAAATCTTCTTGAAAGAAAGCGTATTCCAATGAAATTTTGGATACAGTATCCTGATGTATATGATTTGACTCCTCCTGAGCTTACCCTTTTGGTAAATCCTAATACTTTTAATATGAGTTTCTCTAAAAAAATAAATCCTACTTTTACAAGACAAGGTATAATTGTCGAGCACTGGGGGGAAATGCTGGATACAATTAATGTGGAAGGTCAAATAGGAGCTTATTATATTTATACAGGAAATAGTTCTTTGAATAACTCAAGTAATAATAGACTTGTTGGTGGTGAGCCTACTTCTGTGAATTTAACTAGAACAGATAGAGCTTCTTCACCTTCTTTTAGAAATATATATTCTTTATATTTACTTTATAAAAATAATGGATATGTCTATACAGAAAGTAGATCTGATATAAATATTAATGTACAAACAATCAGCCTTGTTCAAACCAGATTAGATAGACAACAAAATTATAAAAAACTAGATGCTAAAAACAGAATTGATAAAATTGGATCAGTATTTTTCCAATATGATGATTCTGTGTATGAAGGTTCTTTCGATGAATTCACAATGGAAGAAGATGCTAAAAATCCATTTACACTTAAGTACAGTTTTCAATTTACAGTAAGACAAAGACTGATCATAGAATCCCCAAACAAAACAGGATTGACAACATATGCATCGACCAAAAGCACTGTTTCAGTAATAACAGGTCCTTCAGAGTCTACGACGGAAGGACAACTTGAAAATCTTCCTGATTTAACTATAGCTGAGTGGGAACTTCCTAAAGAGATTATAGTTAAGACTTTATCATCACAAATACAAGAAAGTATTAATACAACTAGTGCTTATAATCCTTTAGATTCTACACAAACAAGTACTTTAAATAACATAGTTCAGGAAAAAGTAAACGCTATTGTAACAAAAGATTATTCTGCCAATAATGCTGCAGATAATGCTGTTCGTGGGTTTTTTCAGAATCAAAAAAGTGAAATTACCACAAAAGCTGAAGCATCTAGTGATGCTGACATGGTAATACGACATGTTATTAAACAAACAAAACTATATCAACCGGTGGGGATTTAATGGCAACAGAAACAGCACAACTTGCTAAAAACACCTATAGACAAAAAAAAGTAATAGCACGAGCACCTGATGCGGTAGTGCTTATTAATAACCAACCATCTATAGAGGTCTGTCCTATATGTCATGCTCAAATGAATTTATCTGAATACATTACTTCTATTACGACAAGTCTTTCAAATAACACAACAGTAGGTACGGCTAATATTGTTATAACTATACCAAGGCACGGACATAATACAAATTATCTAGTACGTGGTGGAAAAATATATGGTCTTCGATTAATGGACGAAATAGATATATATTTTAAAAGCTACTTTAAAGATTCTTCTGGGGAATACAAATATTATAAAGCTTTTTGGGGAGTAATAACTGAGCTAGCAGAATCTTACAATGACGGTCTTCAGACAATTACAATTAACTGCCAATCAATGTTAAAGTGGATGCAGCTAATGCAAACCAATGTACACCCAGCCGCAGTAGCTCTTCAATATGTTATGTCTAGCGGAGCTGCTGGTGCGGCTATCTATGCCGGTAAATCTTTTGCAGGTATGAATCCTTATGAAATAATATATTTATTAGTCAATGTGTCTTTCTTAAATATTGTACATCCAGTTGTTTTTGAAAAAGAAGGACCTGAGACACCGGGCAATCCCTTTACTTATAAAGATAACGACTTAATGAAAGCTTGGGTAGATAAGTTTTCCAGAATAAAACAAGCTTTAAGAATGTTTGGTACATCAGATAAGTCTTTTTTAAATATCAGTAATCCTGATTTTGAAGAAGGAAAAAAACAATATCTTAGTCAAGCATACCCAAAAGCAGTAGATGCAGCCGCTTCTAATATACCCAATATTGCTACAAAAATTTTATATGACAGTTCTCTTTTAAAAAACTTTAAACCTTTTTTTAAACCAGACGAACAACAACAGCTTGATCCTATTCAAAGCTCATATCAAAGTAACCTTGAAATAATAAATGAAACAAAATTATACACAGGCTTTGAGTTTTATTTAGACACAACAGGAGAATTTATATTTAAGCCTCCATTTTGGAATTTAGATGTGAGAGACAATCCTATATTTGTAATAAAAGATGATGAAATATTAAGTTGGGATATTATCGAATCAGAAGCCGAAATTGTTACTAGAGTAGAGGTGATGGGACGCTTAAATCAACAAGTTCCAGGTCAATCTGTTGCTAGTACAAGAGGTGTGTATACAGATTATAATCTAGCAAGAAAATTTGGTTTGCGCTGTAATAATATTACTGGTTATTTGTGTAATACAAAAGAAAGCTGCTATTATCATGCTATAAGCGAAATGGAACGTATAAATGCTGGAAGATTTACTGGGAGTCTAGCTATTATCGGTAGACCAGAATTAAAACTAGGATTTCCTGTTTATATAGAAAGTAAAGATAGTTTTGTATATGTTGAGAATATTCAACATAATTTTTCTTTTGGAGGTACCCACACAACACAGGTACAGTTTTCATCAATGAGAAGAAAATATGTTGGCCCTGAAAATAAAGGAATACGTACTCCAGATGATGTTAAAAATGTAGCCCCATTTAGTATAAACGGCGAATCTACAATGCTGGTTTTACAAGGTTACACAGCTGATGATGTTGTAAGGCAAAAACAATTAGAAAGTTCAATGAAGACAGCAGCACAGACACAAGCATCCGTTATAAAAAAAGATGTTAACAACAGTACCGCTCCCACAAACCCCATTACCGTTGCTGATAAAGAGGCGCACGGTGATCCTGCATTTAATGCGGCACAAAATACACTTATAAAAACAAATCGATACGGTACATATATTGAAAAAGATTTATCTGATTCTCTTGTGCAAGAGGTGCTTAAAAAAATGGAAAACGCTAAAGCTAAAGATAGTACAACAGAATATTTAGCTATTTTAGATTATGCTATTCCAGTAAGTGATGAAAACGGCTATGAATTAATAGGTATTTTTGAAAATGGCAGGACTTTTAAACTTTTGCAAGACGGCACACTTCAAAAGAAAGGTCCTTTAAATGCCTTAGGCCAACAAATAGATAGAGCAAAATCACCTAGTAGAATAGCAAAATCTGATGTAACAAATAAGGTACAAGCTTCTGTTGATCAGAAAGCTTTAAAAGATCCAATTTCAGGTGGTTATACTTATTCTAATTATCAAGCGGCAACTTTAGCAAAACTTACTCCTACGGGTTCTAAAACAGCTTCTCAATGTATTTGCAACACTCTTGTTCAATTTGGGAATATACTACAACCTGAAACAACAAGACAGGCTTTGATTCAAGATGCTAGAAGAAAGTTAGGGGGAGTATAAGTATGACTTTTGTTAGAGAAGTACATCAGGGGTATAAAGATCCATCACAAAGATTTATAAAAACCGCTACCACATCCATCAGATTTGGTGAAATAGTAAGAGTAGATCCAGAAGAGATGACGGCTGACATAATCTGGTTAGATGGGGTAGGCTCTTATTATAAATTAAATATCTCTGCAGCCTATGCCGGATATCGTAGTTTTTTAGGAGCTATGCCCGCTAAAGGTGATTGGGTAATTTGCAGTTTTTCAAAAGCAGGTACCCTAACAAAGCCAGTTTTAGTACAGTTTATGCCAAAGGGTTATATTTCTGGTATAAATAATGATCTTATAAAACCTCCGCCTGAGTTGGAGGTTACTGGAGCGGCAACAGCATTACGCTTTAAAATGCAAAAGTTATATGAAGGAGAGTTGTACGGCGCATCAACCTACGGCAGTGAATTTTACTTAGATCGAAATGTAACAATTTCTAACAGTGTGCTTAATGAAATTAATTTAAGGGCTTCTGATCAGACCATTTCTCTGAATGCTCTTAATAATGTGATTAATTCAGCTGGTGTAAAAACATCATCAGGTCTAATAACAAGAGACGCTTTAATTGCCCATCCTGACTTTCAAGTATACCAAGGAGTATCTAAATTTCCAATATTTTATGATTTTGAAGGATTGCCCCATTTTATAGTCACATATGCTGATTTTATAACAAATGAATACCCCTATGGTAGACAGACTATAGATGACGGTAAATCTGCTTTTACTGAGCACAGAATTGATGTCGAAGAACTTACTACTCCTGTTATGAGCGTCTTAAAATCTAATAGTGGAGTAGATGTTGATTCTCCTTATAAAGATCGTACTGATGGCACCATCGATCAACCTTTAGTAACACAAGTACTTGGTACTTTAGTGGGTAATGATTATGTAAGCGCAGAAGGTAAAAAGGTCTACGGTGTTGTTTTAAAACCTAAAATATTTTCAGACACAAAAGACGATGCAGCGGCTTCTCTTATAGAAGAAGCTTGTCTTATCAGTGATGGTAAAGATGAGACTGCAACATTAGCTGCTGCTTATACTTTAAAATTTCCAAAAACTAGTACTGCTTTTTACATAAATAAAGAAGGAAAATATTTAGCAAATATTGGGGCATCTTCTAGAATTGATTCGGCGGGTAGTGGAGAATCTGCTGAAATAAATCTTAACGGTCATGCAAAAGTAAGATTAGGTAAAAATACAGCTAGAGGACGTTCTCTTACTCTTTATACGGATGGAGGAATACGTAGTAATATAGGTTTTGATAACGATAAAACCAGATCATGGGATGCTACTTTTAGAAAAGGGGTATCTTGGAATATTTTAGGTAATGATGCTGATAAAACAGGTTTTATTTTAAATGTAAATGGAGATGTACGAGAGGTAATAGAAGGAAGTAAGTTTACAGAAATAAAAGGAAACGATGTACGGCTTGTGCATGGTGTTATAGAAGATAGAATCTTTGGCAAAAAAATAGATAATTTTATCGGAGATAAGACTACAAATTATGGAGGAAATTATCAAGAGACTGTTGTACAGAGCTATGAACAGACCATAGGAACAGGTAGAAAAGTCTCCATACAAGCTCCTAACATTTTAAAAGGAAGCACAGTTGCTGATGAGACTAAAATCTTATTTGGTGATTCAACCCTTTCTATGCTTCTTGGTAGTAGAAAAGAAGACATAAAAGCAGGTAATCACTCTACTACAATTTTAGCAGGAAATAAATCAGTCAGTATCACTGCTGGAAACTACTCTATTAAGGTGACTGCAGGAAATATAAATATACAGACTAGTTTAGGTTCTTTAAACTTTAAGACCACTGTGGGTACTGTAAATATTGAAGGGGCACTTGGAGTAAATATTAAAAGTGCGGGTCCTGTAAATATACAGGCTCCAAAAGTACAGGTAGGTTCTTTACCACAAGGGGGCCCAGTAAATGATGGTCCTTGTGGTCAGCCTTGTTACTTTACTGGGGCTCGTCATATTGGTGCAAAAAGTGTGACTGTCAATACTATTTAGATTTTTGAGTTTGGGGAGTATTATTATATATGCTGAATGGAACACTATTATCAAATATATTAAAAGCTAAGATGGCCAGTAAGGGCATTTTAGGTAAGGATATGCCTAGCTTTTGTGATGCTTTTGGTACAGCTGTAGTCACTTCTTTTTTAAGTATGAATATTGTTAACACTACCGATACCGGTATCATTGCTGTTGGCACAGGTATAGGAAAACTTTCAGGACTTGTAGATACAGTACTTTCTCTTCAAATATTTGAAAAATTTATGACAAAAGGAATAAGGGGTATTCCAGTCAAAAGTTTTTCAGATGCTTTAGCTGAAGCTACAGTATTACATTTTAACACAGCTTCCATTATTAACACAACAAGTGCTGGGATTGCTGTAGGGACAGGTATTGGAAAAATATCAGGATTAGTTCCCACAGCTATGTCTACCTTAATGCTTACAAAAATGTTAAGCGGTGGTATTATGGGGATTGCAATTAAAGACTTTTGTGATGCCTTTTCAGAGGCTTTTTGCCAACATGTAACTTCTTTAGGAATCGCTACTGTAGTTATTTCTGGAGCACCAGTGCTCGTTGGTGGCAGCCCAGTTCCGGGGGCTGGAGTTGGCTTGGGAAAAGTGAGTTAAGATTAGGGGTTAGTGATGCCTATTGATTTTGGACAATTTATAATAAGAAAGCCAAGAGTATCCTCAATAAATGCTAATACAACCAAAGCACCGAGTTCTGAGGGCACTTTGACTTACAAACCGGCTTTTCAAATATATTATAATGGCTCCTGCACTACTGCAGAATTAATTATCACACATAAAAGGATATATACACTTATTGATTTATCACCAGCCCCGTATACAGATTCTTTTGTTTTAGAAATTGAGGGTCAAACCTTACAACAAGTACTGAATTCTTTTGTAGGATATCCTAATTATATAATAACTACAGAACCAAATGCAGTATTAACTAGCAAAGCTCTTTTTATAGGATTTAATCGCACTAGCATAAAAGGAAGCATTAATAGTCTAACTGTTTATTATTACACAGAAGATGAATATTTTGTAAACGTAAACACAGAAGGTGATATAGGCAGTCCTTTTGCTTCGACAGATGTATCAATTCCTGACAATACTATAAATGTACCTAAAGATCGTTTTGCAAATGGTGATATTGTAAAACTATCTTCCACAGGAACTTTACCTGCCCCGTTAACTGCAAGTATTTCCTATTATGTGGTCCAAGCAGGAACAACTAATGTGAAATTATCTCTAAGTTCTGGCGGATCTGTAATAGATCTTACTACAACAGGCAGCGGTGGCTTTATAGGAAAAACAACAACTTCGGTAGATTGGAAAAAAAATGATTTTTCATTCAGTAATGAAATGAGCCGTTGGTTTGTGGATGCAGGCTATATTTTAGATCAAACAAATATCACTGTACCTTTAAATGGAGTCACGCCTATTGCTGATGGAATATCTATAGATTTTTATAATACATTAAATAGTGCTGATAAAGATTTATCAAAAATAGTGTCATATACTGATTTTACTTTAGCAAGCTCCATTTCTGAGGCTATAACCAGTATTTTATTTCCAGCCTCTCCTGTTCTTATACCTAGCACTTTTGAATTAAAAATAAATCAAAATGTACAAACTGAGGGGATAAACTATAAACTTAGATACGGTAATCCTGCTGTACTGGTAGCAAAGAATCCAGAGCCTTATAATATTACAGGTAGTACCAACATATTTAAAATTCGATATAATGATAATTCTATACAAACTTTCATATTATCTATAGGTAGTTTAAACGCAAAAGATATAGCTAATCTTATAAATTTAACAACTACAGATATTCAAGCTTTTGTATCTATAGATACAAATAATCTTAACCGTCTCGGTATTCAAACAATAAAAGGCACAGCTTATAATAGATTTATGATAGAGGACGGTTCTGCAAATCCGGTATTAGGATTTGATAATTCTTCAGGAGTTAAAGGTGATGGAATTGGCTCTATTGCTTTTCTCAGCTCTTTTCCAGATGAAGATGACACTCCTACATCCCTCACAAACACAGTAAGAGTAACAGGCCCCAGTTCTGTTACAGATAGACCCTTTTTAGGTATTAATACAGATGATTTTTCTTTGTCTGAAAATAATATTTTAAAAAAACAAGGTGTTGACTATCTTGTGGATACTTCTGGATTAGTGACTTTTAGCTATGCAATTACTGACGAGAATCTTGCAAGTGCTATTTTAAAACTTGATACTGAATTATTTGCAAATGATTATACTGTCTATGAAGATACAAAATTACTATTACTTAATACAGACTATACAATAAACATAGAACAAGGTTGGATTAATTTAACTACAGCAGCTTTGCCTGATAAAGTATATACGGTCACTTATAAAAACACTGCATTAGGCCTCATAGAACAAGAAGTGTTACTAGGAAAAAAAGCAACAGTTATTTCAACCGTTAAGGGGCCTTATCTTTTCGGTACTGTTAATTCTTTGGAAGTAGTTGTGGATTCAGATACTGTACAGGTCTTTGTATTTCCAGAAGATTTTGAACAACAGACTGCACAAGTAGTATCTATCATTAATGAATCAGCTACAGGATTCACAGCTTCTAATAGTAACGGATTCTTGGTACTTGAGACAGATATTGCAGGTCTTCAAAAAATTATTTCTATAAAAAACGGGAACCCGACATTGGGTTTTACAAACAATCAACAAAATAGCGGTAAAGGAGCTGTTGGTGGTGAGATTTCTTTAAAAATTAAAAATCCTCCTATGGCGATAAGTCAACTATCATTGCCTAGCGGCGGAGACACTATAATTATAAAAAATAATGATATATCTACACGCTATCCCGCTGGAGCAGTAATTCAAATACAAAATGATTTTTATACAGTGTATCAAACAACTTTAGATACCACAGCTAATTTAATCAGTAAGCTTTCTGGAACTTTTACAATAATAGCAGATGTTAATGATAAGTTCATATACACAACAGACGGTACAGAAAATACAATAACTTTAACAGCAGGAAGTAATATTCCTGTAGAAGTCATAGTGAGTGAATTTAATAAAGCTGTACCCAATTCTGCTGAAGTATTCTATTGGAATAATTCAAAAAGAATAAAAATAAAATCTCTTACTTCAAGTTCTCTTTCTTCTATACAGGTAAAAAACGGTAACGCTAATAGAACTCTTGGTTTTGATAATTCAGACTTAGATACAGGTAGCCCCGACACATTAATACAAATAGACAGTACTTTTACTTCTTCTTATATTAACCCCGATCTGTATACGACTGCGGGAACTGTTACATTTCTTACAGAAGCTGCTGTGAAAGCGCAAGTTCCTAAAAATGACAATAAAATTATATTTAACGGATATTTAATTAATCACTATTCAAAAGATATTTTAATAAGGGTAAATAAAAAATATATTTATAAGGTAATTAATTCTTCTTATAATTCTGGTCTAACCACAGTGTTGTTAGGTACAAAACTGTACACTCCTATACTAGAAGACTCAGTCATCGAATATACATCTAGGCCCATTATACAAGAAGGTGCTGTTGATTTGTATTCTCAATATACTCCTATAATGACAGAACCTTTTACATTAAAGAAAAATAATAGCACACTTACCTATGACGTAGATTATAGTTTTAATGATTCAGGCACAATAGAATTAAAACAAGGAATATTACAAGGTGATAGCTTTGCTCTTGATTATATGGGTAGGCGTTATATTGATTCTTCAATATCTGTAAAAACCAATTATTCGTTTTTTGATCAGATAGTAAAAGGAACAAACATTAAAGTAAGTTTTCAGGCTATAAATCCAGACTGTTTTTATTTAAATGTACTATATAATGGTACTTTAATGAATGAGCTTCAGCAAGAAATTGATAAAGCAAATGCTGATCTGGCAAATTCTAGTTCTTCTGGTTTTCCTACAGGTCAAATAACCCAAACAAGCTCTACTGAAACAGGAAATGATTCTTATATCTGGCGAGTTGGTAATATAGAAGATAAAGACAATTTGGCAAAGACTTGGTTTCAATTTTTAGATAATAGACTTGCATATTTTGAAACAGAACTTAATTTAATAAACGGTTACACTGTTGGTGCTGAAGACGGTAGAGTTACAGAAACAGATATTGAACATGCACTAGACACACCTCCTACAAGACTTTTTCCAAGTAAATATCCAGTAAATTACCCAGATATTTCATTAGCTGGTCAGACATATACAGACACAAATCCAATAAGACTACCCGCCTTGCTAGCTTATGATAAAGGAAATCAAAACGATATTTGGGTTAGCCCAGTTGTACCACCAGTAGCGCCTATGCTAACAGCATTTAACTCAGAAATTAATGATATAAATTCTGAAATCTCACATTTAAATCTTTTATTAGGAAGAAGCATTACTACGCACACTTTATCAAGTTCTGGTAATTTCTTTTTTACAACAACAGAAACAATGACCCTTTATGTAGAAACAAAACATTCAGGAGCTTTACAACAAAGATTACCTGTTACAGTTTCTTTTATTCCAATTCAAAATCCTATTACACATGCTTATATTGCTTGGACAGCCGCTAATGTGGCACTACAAATAAATAGCGAGATTGACTCTGCTTTTGGTTATACAGTAGGCACAGCTTCAGTACTAGGTTCTAGTGTTGTCTTAACAGCTAGTTCTAACACTCTTACCCAATGTTGTTATATAATCACCGACGCACCGTCTGTAAATTTTTTGAATTTAGGCTTCGAAGCAGCAATTAGAAGTAGAAGTGTTTTATGGACAGGGGGTTATACTTACAGTGGATATACAGTACCAAGTCATCCCTCAGTACATTTAGATATTATTGCGGAAAATACCATTAGAAATAATACAGAGATAGCACAACATAATATTCAAATTGCTCAGTTAACTGGTGAGATGGACGAGTGGGTAGCACCTTTCAATACTGCTTTTGCATCTGCACATGATGAGTTAGTAAATGCAACAAATTTTATAGATAACACAACGCTAATGAGCATAGATAGCTCATCTTTTGATGATTTAAAATCCGAGTCACTTATTCCACCACATGTTTTTGACTCTATTGACTCTGACACCACATTAAATAATAGAAAAGCTGCTTTAAATACTGCTGTGACCGGTAGATTAGCTGTAATAGCAAATAGACAGTCAGAACTTACAACAAGAATATCAAGTATCGAAACAACACTTACAACTGAAAATTTATATGATCTACGTTATTCATGGATTGTTTATAGAGTAAATAAATCTAACGGTCTATTAGCCTTAAAAAAGATAGAAGATTCACAAGAGGCAGCGCATCAAAAACAATTAGCAAATAACGGCAACATGAGCGATGCTTGGGGGAGTTTTTAATGGCTGAAAAATTAAAAAATTGGAAAGAAATCAAGAATTTAGGCATACACGAGACTCTAAAACCTATTATTGGTAATTTAATATTAATTTTAGAAGAAGAAAGAAAAAAAATTATTAAAAAGGTTGAAGAGACTAAGGCATTAATAGAAAAGATGGAAAATGATAGCCCCAATAATCACTAGCCCCACTAGAACTATCATAGCTTGGGATGAAGATCTTACTGTACTTTTAGAAGGTATAGCTGATTCAGCTTCCGTACGTGTGAAAGTGAACGGTACAGATATAGGTACAGGATATAATCCAACAAACTATACTTGGCAATATAGTGTTACTTTATCTTCGGGTTTTGTTCCCTATACTTTTGTGGTTGTATCTGAAGATATTTTTAATAATGTCAGTCCTTCAGTTAGTATCACCTTACAAATTAATGGACCAATAATATTAAATGACCACTATAATAAACAACATACAGATTTAGAAGGCAGAACTCATTATATTTCTACTTCTGTTGAAACTAGCCTATTCCCTACTTCTGGCTTTACAACAACAAATGTGACATTTTTACCTTATTTAGAGGATTGGACTTATAATAATTTTTTCTTTTCAGTTCCTCTAATAACAATGTACCATAGGGCAACTGATGATTCGGCAAATTATAGTATAATTACATCTACAGATTTACAGTATGCCTTAAATATACCTAGAATAGATATACCAGATACAGATATATTTATAACAGATGTTAATGTCAGTTTATCGGGATATACAGACTATGAAACAGTTGGGCTGGCTATTTTACCTGCAAGCGGAAATTGTAGCGGGCATCTTAACACGGAATACGCAAGTGGAAGTATACGCTGGGGCTATTCCTTTCAGATATTAGATACTACGACTGATTTTTCTATAAAAGCTATAGATGTATTTAACCAAGAAACAGACGCTAATACACGTTCTTTACACTATAGTCTTTATCCCCCTATAATTACCAAACCTGGATTTATTAAAAAAACTCTCACTATAAATAAAGATAAATATAAAGAGTATTTCTTTATAGCAGGAGAAGATTTTATAGCAGATGGTGTACAAGTAAATGACGATATCACTGCTCTTACAGGTGCTAATACAGGAATAACTAAAAAAATACTTGCGGTCTATAACACATATTTGGTGACTGAAGCCTTCCCTAATTTTTGGGAAGCTTTTGATACAATTGAAATTGCAAGACTTCATAATCCTATTATTTTAATAGATAATACCTATGACGCATCAGTATATACAACAATACTTATTGTAAATGAGCCGTTAACTGGGTTAATAATCCAAGATCAAGTATTATCGGTATCTGGAATAAACATATCTGAGTTGCAGAGTATACAGACTATAACAGCTGATTTTATAATAACAGATACTTTTACTTATAAATTTTCAGATTTAGATAGTCTCTATGTATATCCAGCCACAGATAGGCCTTCTTATTTATCTCACACTTTGTACTTAAAAGATGAAAATGCTATAAAAGGATTTTGTAGTCCTAATTCCAAAAAAGTAATATATTCTACAGATGTACTTACAGATATCACTTTTCAGTCTACGCTAGCTGGCGATTATAATATTACCTCTTCTGCAAATAGCCTTTTACTTACTGTTGGTTCAGAAACAAAGCCGATTTTATTAAACACAGGTACACAATCAGCCCAAGAAATAGCAGATCAAATAAATTCTAATTTTTATAATACCGTTGCTGGTGTATCTGCTGGTTATATTGTTCTTTCTGATAATTATATAAAAATAGAAACCGTAGCAAATTCAGCTAATTCTGTACTTGGATTTCCAGAAATAGAAATTTTAATATCTATAGACTTTTCACCAGTTATTCCAGTTGTGTTTGGACAACAAGATACCAATATTTTAAGTCTAGCAGTAGGTACTAAGAACTATGATATAGTTTTTGACAGAGATATCAGCTATTCGATAGATGACATTATATCCAAAATAAATTTTGTGGCTCCCAATTTAGCTTTTAAATCAGTAACAGGTATATCTTTGTATGCCAAAGATAATATTTGGATAAAAACAGATATGCCTAGACTTTCTTTAGATATCACATCTAAAGGTGTTGTTAAATATACTGAAGGAGATGCTTACTGGGAGACCAACTTTACAATTTCAAAGCCCAATCTTTCTTTTTACATATATTCTTTAGACCAGCTTTATAAATATAGTCCTTCTGATAGCCTCCAGATTAATTATAAAATAGAAGCACCGGCACTCTCTACGACTAATCTAGTATCACCGGCAGATTCTATTTTATTATCTGGTACATATAACTCCGAGGGAATTAGTGTATATTTAAATAGTCAATTAGTGACTTTTTATAAAGAAGGAGCTTGGTCTACCACCCTGAAATCCCTAAGTGACGGAGATAATTCTGTTTCTGTAAAAGTAACAGATATTTTTGGACAAGATTCAGATTTGTTGGTATTTTCAGTATCTTACACTACTCCTACTGCTGAAGAGCCCATACCTAGTCCAACAGGCCCAAGATGGGTTCCTACAGATCTTACCCATCTTGATCCTACACACGCAATGAGAGCTGTTGCTGATCCTATTTTTGATACTTTAAATAATATAGTAGCAGTATTAAAAACAGTAAGTGCAATACTTGATGTAATTAAGACTTTTATTACAGATTATGCAAATATATTAAAACAGCTTATACAAGCTTTATTAGATCAAATTTTAGCACTTTTAAAGGATCTTGCTGGTTCTGGCGTCTATGTACTAAACACTATGTCGCCAATTGGACATATAAAACCTTATCCCTCTTATTTTGAAGGAGGCTATCCAGAATTTGTTAATAAAGTAGTATCAAGTTTTGATGATCCCAACGACAGCAGAAGACCTCAATTTAGCAGCACAGCAAAAGTTGGTGGATATATCATAGCTGTTGATAGTGCTGATAATATACAAAATTTCTTTAGAGCAGTTAAGGCTTTGCAAGATTTAATTAGACAGACAGTAACCGATGATGCTTTAGTTGCTCCTTTAAATTTTCAAGCAAAAGGTGAAAATAAAAGGGTAGTGCTTACTTGGAATAGAGGACCGGGCCTCGCTCCAAATTCATATGCTATTTATAAAGCTGTTCAGTCAGGTGGAGATCCTGTGTATATTCAGGAAAACTATACTGATAAAAACGGTAATCCTGCTGTGAGAGCGGTACCGCAAACAGATGCTTATGGAAATATTGTAAGAATGTATGAGCAGATTGGAGAAATTTCAGACGAATACGTATTTAGCAAATTTAAATTTGTTGATGGTATAATGTCAGCTGGTGAAAAAGCTAAAGCCCTAGCATCAGGTTATTATATAGGAACTACCGGCGAAGACATTGATAACGGACTTTCTAACTATTATCAAGTAATTGGTAGGATACTGTTTACGGCTAAGGGGCACCCTTCCGCTGAAGTAGTAGCTACACCTTCTAATCCAGATTTAGAATTATTTACAGAACCTTTAACTAATTGGACACAAATCACAAACACTACTGGACAAGTGCTCGCTTCTAGAACAACTTATGAAATATATAATAAAGATAACGGCTTAGTCTCTGACAATACCCTAGACCTAGAATTAAGTATCAATGGTAGAAATGTAATACCTCTAGCCATAGATGGTACAAGTGGTCAAGTACAAATTGCAACAACTTATGCAAATGATGCTGCCAATTTAGCAACCGCTACTTATTGGAAGAAAAGAGAAGTGACCCCAACTAGGGCTTTTGTAAAAAGTACAAATAAAGAACCTTTTATTTTTAAAGACGCGGGAGCCGATACTTTAAAAGACCCTACTCTAGAATTAAAAGTAGGAGTGGGCTCAGGGCTTCAACAATTTGACACTGCTGTAAATTCTATTTCTGGTATACCTTTTGCGGGGCATGCTTTATCTGGCGTACAAAAAATAACAATTGAAAAGTATCCTTCAAATTTAGACAGTATTCCTTTCTTTACACTAAATAAAGCTGCAGCAAAAACTGTCGCTGATGGATTTAAAGCACAGTGGAAAGCCTCTCCTTTAATACTATCTGCAAATGATATACTAGATGAATTACGGCATCTAAAAGGAATGAAAGTCTGGGCAGATTCTCAAGGTTATATTATAATACAAGATAATCTTATTCCAGATACATATAGAGGATCTCAAATAGAAATAGTAAAAGGAAATACTGTATTAGGTTTTGAAAAAGGAATTTATAAAGCTGGTCCAACAAGTACGCCCCCAGACTGGTACAGTATTCGTACAATTGATTTTATCCCAGGTCTTTCTGATTTAATAGACTGGATAAATAATTTAGCACAATCTCTTCTGTCTGGCGTCGATACAGCTTCAAAAACATTAACAGATTTTATTGATTTACTTCAGCAAAGGGTAGACGCTTTAACAAAATTAATAGAACAATTAGCAGACACATTAGATAAATTGACTAGAATTTTTCCAGCAAATGCTGGTATTTACTTATTAAAAATAGATTTTCATATAGGTGGAAATGACTATTTTAAAAATGCGTTGATCAATTCTACAAACACACCCACAAGTACATCAGTAGGCTATTGTGGTGGAATCATCTTTTTGGTAGGAGCTGGAAATCCTTCAGGTGCTAGAGGAGGCTTAGATTCTGAAATAGGAAAATCTTTAGCAGAGCAGGAAGCTTTAGCAAAGGCGGCTTTTAAATCCTTAGACTTATTATTATCAGGGGTGGGACCATAATGGCTTTTAATTTTGCAGGTAAAATAAAATCAAAGAAAGATTGGGATGAGTTTGAAGAGTTTTTTAGAAAAGAAATTGCTTTAGCCAATAAAAAAACACTTCATTTAACTGCTGAGATTACTCGGTTAGGTACCCTTTTAGACAATTTTAAGCATGCTGATATAGCTTTACGAGCAGGTTATTCTCTTTCAGAGGCACCAGATCTTAAGTATTTACAAAAAGCAAGACAACAAGACGAGCTACCGACGAACACTCTTGATACTGTAACAGCTATGGATGTTGCTATTTTAAAAAAGCCTATATTAGATGCTATAAAAGCAAAAAGAGAAAGGAATGAGTGGAAAATCAAAAGGATAAGGGACTTAATAGAACAGTACAATAATGAAATAGCAAATATAAATAATGTTGTTACCGTATATGAGGATGTGCTCAATAGAGTGACTTCAAGATTTAAAAATACAGATTTTACAGAAGTTCAAGAAATCAAAAAACAAGATGAGACTGAAATTGATCCTTCAAAACTGGCAGTTCGTAAGTCGGGTAAAATTACTGTAAAAGATGTAACTTGTTATACGGTATCCAACATAGCAGCAGATAATAACATCATAACATTTGAAGGTACAGCCCCACCTGTTGCAATAGGGGGAATACTTGTTTTATCTGGTGGTCTAAATGATGGTGAAAAAACTGTACAAGAACTAATAAGTTATAGACAACTGAAGGTAGTAGAGACGCTAATCTCGGAGAATCCGACAAATACTGTTATATTAATAAAGTCCTAATTTTAGAGTAATAATATGTCTATAGACCTTAAACTTGAAAAAATATGTGATCATAAGATAGTGAGAGAACCTTTATTTTTAGAGTCTGACTATAGAACCCTAAAAATTCCTAGAACCCTTGCATCATCAAAAGTGACTTTTTGGATTAACGACTATCAGATAGATGCAGATAATAAACATTTTGGTTGGAGTATTCAAAACGACACTTCCTTAACACTATCTAAGAGATTTAAAATATATTTTAATCATAAAAGAAAAAGTAACGATGATCTTTTTTTCCTTACTTATGCAGTACCGCCAGAACAGTGCCCTAAATGTAGAGGCCTTAGAGTCTATAATGATATTACTTACGGTAACTTAGGGCGTCCTAAGACTGTAGAAAAGGAAGAAAAACTTATACAAGAGGTAAAAAAGGGGGTCTATACAGTATTAGGCTCTAACTTATTCCATACTTGGATAGGTACGAGGATAAAACAACTTATTGGATCAAAAATTACTAATATTGAGCTTCTTAGAGGTCGTATAGCTCAAGAAATTTCAACATATTTAACAAAATATATAGATATACAAGTAAAACAAAGTCAGTACCAAACAGTAACAAATGAAGAAGCTTTCTTTAATCTTTTAAGTCTTGAAGTAACACCTCAATATGATTATGATATTTCTTTATGGTATGTTAATATTACCTTCTCTAATAAAACCGGTAAAGAGTACTCACAACAAGAAGAATTAAAAATTCCCGGACCTGTTAATTTTCTTTATTAAAAACAATAATATATTACTTTTTATTACTTGCCGACTAATTTAACAGGTAAGTCTAAAAATTATGCTCATAGTTGCATTATTTGGCTTGTTTATAACTGGATATGTTAAATAATTTATAAGAGTGCCTGAATTTGCTATTGCAACATCAGCATCTCCGCCAAACAGACCAAATTCCACTAGCGGCCCTACACTTTCTGATTCATTCATGACTGTTTGGAGATCTATAATATTTGTTGGGATACTAGAAGGAAGTCCTGACCCGTTGGTCTGGACATAATATACTTGAGCAAATCTTTTTCTTGCCAATTCAGAAACAAGCTGTGTCTGTGTAATAGTCGGTGCTGGTGGATTCTGTTTATCCCAGCCAATACCACCGGTACCAACTGCTAAAACCCATAAGCCATGAGCTGGCCCAACAGGATCAACTGCCGCCTGTCCGTCAGCTAACAACCGAGCTATTAACAGGGAAGATGAATCTACAATTATATTTTTATAATAGTATTTTTCTTCTCTTCCATCTTTATGATTAAGTGTGATAAAAAATTCGCCTTTTAGTCTATTTTTTGAATCTAAATTTTCTTTATATAACGTATTCATACCCAGTTTACTCACCTTTTCTTTCATTTTTTGTAAATTTTCTTTTATACGCATAAACTCCCCCAAAATTAATAGGTTATCATTCCCAAATTATTAATCTAAACGTCACAATTAACGTAGCCGTAGTTGGCATATTAATAGGAAAGGTCAGATAATTTATTAAAGTACCAGAATTTGCTGATAAATCAGCATCCCCTCCGAACATTCCAAATTCTAAAATATTTCCTGTGATCTCAGCTGCACTAAAATAAGTAACCGTTTCTATAGCGTGAATAGGTAATCCTGACATCATTATGTTATTAAATTCTATTTGTGAAGTAATAGGAAGACCGTTTGGTTTTATATAGTTAAGACTATAAAAAGGCTTTCGATACACCTCATTTACCAATAAGGTCTGATCAGGAGTTGGGGCAGGTGGATTTAAAGGATCCCAAGCACCACCTCTTCCAAGAGCTAAGAACTTTAAACCACCAGCGACTGTACCAGAAGCAAAGAGACTGGCTATTAAAGTAGCAGATGTGTTTACAATTACATTTTTACAAATATAAGTCTCTATTGAGCCGTTTTCATGTTTTAGTTCAAATTTAAATTCTCCTTTTAAATTACCTAAATTTTCGTGAATTAAAAAGCTGTCCATACAGGAATGATACAAATTATTTGTTGATTATTTAACCTAAACAGGCCTTATTTCAATAACATCAGTAATTGTGTGATATACTGTTGAATTAATAAGTGGCTCTAAAGCATTTAAGCTATGATATACTGGCTGCGGTGATACTGCCCCAAGATTTTTATAATTTAGAGTAAATGGCCCCACAGCTACAATATGATTAGTGTAGTCTATTATATAATCAGAATCTGTTAAAATATTATGAGGAAGCAGTTTAGTATTGTTTGTTTCACTATTGTTGCTATAGAACCAATCGCCATTAAATAGTTCTTGATTTACTTCATCTATTTGAATAGGAGAACCGTATGCAGAGTTATCAGGTAATTCGTCCTGAATAGCTAAATTTAAGTCCTCTTCATAAAGAGCATCTATATCTATTTGATAATTAGCACTATCAGTGCCCCAAATCTTATCTCCATTATTAGATTGTGAGGAGTTTGTAAAGAAATGACTATTATAAGTCATACTGATTTTTCGTAAATTCTCTGAAGCTAGCCTAAATTCAAATTGCACATTATCAGATACACAAATAGTTGTAAGAGAGTCTACCCCGCCATTATCTTGTGCTGTTATGTCAAGACCACTATAGAAAGGATAATAATCTGGCTTATGGATATCCCCAAAAAGTCTATCCTCTTTCACATTTAAATGAAAATTTGTAGCATTTAATATAAATTGCTGTCCTGTTAATTTTCTCCAAAAATCCTTTTTCTCAAGAGATTTTGACACAAGCGGTGTCTTGGGACCTAATACTGTACTATACTGAGATTTAATTAAAGTAGCATCATTTAATCTGTTTCTAAGACCTAGTTGATTAAATAAAAGAGTCTCAGGACAGTTTGTAACAGAAGAGTCAAAAAGTTCAAAACCTATATATTTATAATCAATTTTTAAAGGCGGTCTAAGCTCTAATGAGGAATTAGGATATAGTACAGATTTATAGGAAAACTCTGTAGCTGTATCTTTCCAATGATTTAAAACAGTATCGTAATTATTTGTCTGAAGAAATCCTACATAACCTTTTACATAGTAATAGTCTATTGTGACAGTTGATCCCACTGGTGGTATATTTCTTAAAGTCACAACCCCTGAAAGGGGTATAATTGCTGTTATTTCCACAGCAATATTGTTTACTTTTACAATTACATCAGATATTTCAGCTAAAGTACCATCAGGCTTACAAATAGGCCCATGATGTGTGTGATAATCATAAAGAGAAATACTAGACCAAGTACCACCCAACCCGCTTTTTACATATCTTGGAGAAGCTTGTTCTGTTATGTCTTCTCCAAGTATTTGTGAAATTGGAGTATTACAGTTTTTATTGCGAAGATCTTCATAATAATAACTATATAAATCATAATGGGTTGTGTCACATATTGAGGTATTAGCTTGTTTAGATTTTATATTAAAGCCATCATGAGATATTATAGGTTGTCCGTGAGGATCTACAAGCTCTACACAGCCTTTTCTATATATATCAAAAGATTCTTGAAATAAAATATTGGTTTCATAAAAAGTATGGGCAGGTTTTATAATACCTAAAAGAAAAGCTGTTTGTTGTTGTATATAAGCTATATCTTGAGTAATTGAGGTGTCTATAGCAAAAGAAAACATAAACTGTTTGGAAATATCAGCAACACCTAAACGATCTAATAAATAATATTCTGTAATAGCTATCGGTATATTTAAAAATCTTTTTAATACACTTTCTATATTACTTTTTGTACTACCACCAAAATAGGCTTGTACAATAGAAAGCAAAAAGTTTTTAAATTGTATATCTGAAGAATTGGTGAGGGCAAACCTGTTATAAGGAAATAAAAAACTAGCTATGTTTTGAGAAAGGTACTCTCCCCTAGTATCATCAAAAATTATATCAGAAATAATTTTATTGGTCATCTCTAAGAACTTGGCTGATTCAAAAGAATAAGCTCTTAAATCTGAAGCATATGCTGGGCCTAAAGCTTCAGAAATATATGAACTGTCTAAGAGACTTATTAAGCCACTAGTTTTAGAAAATAGACTAGCATTATCATAACTTTTAAGAAGCCCAAATCGGGTTTCGGCTATAGCATTTACCGCTTTACGGAATTCTTTTGAATCTAATAGACCCTTTCTGCTTCCATTAAATGCCATGTTTTAGAATCCACTAAATTTTTTCTTAAAAGCATAAGAAATTACTAATGAGCCAACCAAAGCTTGTTCTATATCTGAACAATTAATATCTCTTGCACCTGCAGCATTTTCGACTAAATAGGTAACGGTATAATTGCTAGTAAGTTTATCATTTGTTGTAGATAATATTACATGACCATCTGCTGCAATATACGCTCTGTTAGATCCTTGTGCAACAGCATTTGCGCTATCTACAATTTCAAGTTCTAAATCATTTTCAAAAACACCTCTAAATTCTGTGGTTGGGCCACCTCCAGCAGATGTTTCCCAATTTAATTTAGCAGTACTTTTATATGAGTTGCTGATGTCTATTTGATAAAGTGTCCAAGATGTGTTTAAAGATTCTCTTAATACCAGACTTCCGTTAGCCTTTACCATTTTCGAAAAAGGAACAACTACGTAATATACCCCAGTTACGCTTTCAATTATGTCAATTATGTCAGATTGATAAACCGATTCTCCAAGCTGCTTAGAGGCCAAAAATTTAGCAATTTCTGTTCTTATTTTTCTATCTACGGTACCTTGATCTACACCCTCTTCTAAAACAACAGTCATATCAAAGTCTATATAAGTTTGAACAGCGGATTTTACAACAACATCTGCAGTAAGATGTTTCATGGTATTTACACGCTCTTGTACATTATTTAAAAGAGAATTCACAGCATATGTGACTATAAAATTTTCACCACAAGCATAAGAAATATACACCGTCGACCCATTAGAGATATGGCTGCTTGCAGTTCTTTTAATTGTTGTTTTTACCGCTTCTGATCCCGCACTCATTATGTAATCTATATCTTTTATATAAGTAACAGTGTGTGCTTGGTTTGTTACTACAACACTTGTGTTATCTACCCCATACTTTGTTAAAGATATTTCATTTTCTCCTGTCATTATCCAAGATTCGTCTGTTATATGAATAAGGACTCCGTTAGGCACCCCATTGTAGTATAGTAATTGCATTTGGTCTTTAGCTGCGGTTGATCTTCCAAATTTAAGCGGATCCTCTAAATGCTGTAGTTGATAATTATTTACACTTAGTGTACCGGCAGTTTCTCCGACAACAGCTGTTATGGAATCAACAGATTGATTAGCAAATATATAAGGATCAGAGTCTCTATATCGATAAGCTATTTGAATGACATCTGATGGACTTAGACCTATAAAAATATTAGCTGCAAGGGTGCTGTCTAAATCTATCACATTTCCGTCACCGCTTATTATATATCCAATAGTGTCATAATTTGCAGACTTCGAGACATTTTTTACCTGAATGACATCGAATATAGGCTTATCAATTGTGATATTAGGATTTGTAAGTCTAAATTGAAAGTGTGAGGCGCTTTGAATAAGTGCTTGTTCTTGTTTTACTGTAGCGTATAAAAATCCAAAAGTATCTTGATACTGTTCTTGTACGGCACCTTCTATATAAATATCTACTTTTCCATATACATGGATTTTTCGTAAGGGATCTATATCTCGTTGCATTAAGGGCTCGCCAGCACTTATAATTTTTCCTCTTGCTACATTAGGAGTACCTAGTGTATTTGCCAGATATCCAGCTTCTGTTCCTGCATCTACAGAAGCGAAAGCTAAGATAGCTCTTTCAGCTAACTTTTCATTGGTCTCAATATCTTGTCCAAATTCTGTAGGGTTAGGGTTTGTTACAGCAAATACGTTATCGACCCCGCTTACTATTACATTTATTTTTGTAGCATCGACGTTTCCTGCGCTACCTTCTTTAAGAGCTTGAATATCTAAAAGAATTTCATATCTGTCTGTTGCTGAATTATAATAGTCACTTAAATTTGAAATAGGTAAAGTAAAAGATGTTGTTGTTATAAACTGTACTGATGCAGTAGTCTCATCAGATAGTGTTTCTATAGTAGATCCAGCTGCTATATTAGCATCTGAAGTAGGGGTTGTTCTAGTATAAAACAACGCTTGTCCAATAGCTTTTTGTGCTTCATTTCTGTGGACATTTACATTTCCAGCTAATTTTGTAAAAGCGTTATCTATTACTGTTTGTACCTGATCTGCTTGATCATCTGTTAATAGTAATGCTTCTTTTAATTTTAATTTTAAAGGTGATGTGAGGACATCATCAGATATGCCATCATTGTTACTGTCATCAAAGGCTAAAAGAGTAAGAAAGGACTGAGAGCGGTGTTGGAAATCTTGTATAATATAAAGTCTTTCAAATTCGTCTGATGGCGGATTAATGTGTATATCTCTTGTAACTGTCCCAGGTTTTACATCAGCCTCAGAATGTGATTTCAATATTTCATCAATAAGACTTTCTTGGACATCTAAAGTTGTGCGTGCTGGTAAATCTGTTACAGAGGTGTCTATTAGTAAAGGCTTATCTCCCAATTCAGCACTGTATGGAGACTCTACCATCACACTATTGGCTGAATCAAAAGCTAATGCGGTGACCACATAATGATTTGGCTCACTTAAAGGATTTAAGCCTAGAGGTTGATCTACTCTATTATGTATATAAGAATAGTAATAATTTTTTCTGACATCTTCTACTATGTATGTTTTTCTTATATTTCCTGATACTTCCTGAGTCTCTGAAAGCAGTACATTATTTTCCTTAAAAAAATCAGAATCTGTCACTAGACCGTTTGTATTAAGTAGTGTGAATCCGTTTACACCGCCGCCAACCTCTTCAGATCCATAAAAATTATAACCAAGTATGTTGGGTTCAGGATTCTTAATCACAGATATTTTAACAGAATTTTTAGATCTTTCCAAAATAATACTAGTTGGAGAACTTACCTCAAGGTTTAAATCAGCATCAGGAGTATAAGTGACTGTTATTGTATCAGGTACACTTGCTCTGTTAGAAAAATCAATAGACACTACATTGAATATATTGTCACCCTCTGTAAGCATTGTGACAAAAGTCCATGTTGTTGTTCCGGAGGCATAGGCAACTCCAGCTAGACTATTATTTACTTGAATTTGCTTTGTTGAGAGATCAGCAATACCTTTTAAAGTAATATTTTCAGCATTTGTACTGAATCCAGCTGTAGTAGTTGGAAATGTGATTATTGGAGCTATAGCCAAAATAATCTCCTTAGGATAGATTTAGAATCCTAAAGAGCTTATAAATTAATTGATAATTTATTCTATTTTAAAACAATCCCTTAAACAACATTTTTTGCAAGTCTTCTTCTGTGATTACTTTTGTACCATATGCTGTTGCTTTTTGAGCTTTTGAAGAACTAGAATTAGCATTTTTCATAACCAAATAGGTGAGAGTCTTGGTCACACCATTAGATATCCTGCCGCCTTTTTCTTTTATTTTGTCCTCAAGCTGGTTATTTCGAAAGCCGGTAAAACAGAACGACTGACCCGAAAATTCTCCTGAATACTTTTTTAAAGACGTATATTCTAAAATTTCTTTTATCAAATCTTTGTTGCTTTGAATTCCTTCATAAATATAAGTAGCTAGAGTATCCTCAAAACCGTCCAGTTTTAATATATCTTCTTTTTTAATAAGCAAAAGCGCATCTAAGTCATAGGTGTCTCCTAGAATTTCAGCTCTTTTTGTACTTAAATTTCTTATATTTAGCCCCGCCAGTAACTCTGCTATGGTAATTTCTTTCTTTTCGTGTAATTGCTTTAAAGCCCTGACAGCACTGCGCTCACCCTGTCTATCCAAAATTGATATATCTTCAGCGGTAAGCTTATAGAAGTCTGTGATTTTATTGAGTTTTCCCGCAGAATTTAATTGTTCAATTAACTTAGTGCCGAAATCTTTTATATTTAAGACATCTAGCCAATGTTCTAATGATTTCAACAGTTTGGCTTCACAATTTTCATTTTTACAATAAAGAATACTTTCTGTTTTTTCAAGTATTCCTCCACAGTCGGGACAACTCTTTGGAATTTCTATCTTTTTACAATCATTATGCCGTATGACCTCTACTATTTTAGGTATCACGTCCTTCGATCTTACAATTTTTATATCATCATTAATATGGATTCCAAGACGCTCTATTTCATCAAAATTATGTAAGGTAATCCTTGAAATGGTCACCCCCGCACATTCGACTGGTAGTATAAAAGCTACAGGTGTAATAGCACCTGTTCTTCCACACTGATACTTTACGTCTAATAAAGTGCTTTCGGCAACTTTAGACTCAAATTTGTACTTTCTGGCATATTCAGGATAATAGATATCTGATGTAATTTCATCTTGTCTCTTTTTATCATTTATATTTACTACAAGGCCATCTAACTCATAATCTAGCTTATCACGTACCTCTTCTTCATATTTCTTATGCAGTGCAATAAGAGTCTGTATATTAATTTTATAAAATCTAGGAGTTTTTAGCTTTAATGTATCCTTTATATAGCCCAGCATATCGTATTCTGTATTAAAAGATACACCATATAGCTTATAAAAGAATATAGAAAGATGTTCTGCGCCTTGTCCATCGAGGCGTCTCATAAGTCCTACAGCACCGTTTCTAGGATTTTTATATTGTGGGAAGTGTGTGTTCCATGTGGAACATAAAAGCACTATTTCTCCTCTAAGATGCCCTGTAAAAGGTACTGGTAATTTTTGTGCCATACCTTGCATTTTTAAGACATTACGCGTCACATCTTCTCCAGTATCACCATCTCCACGAGTAATAGCTTTTATAAGCTGGCCTTGGTGAAAGGTAATACTTATAGACAAGCCGTCTAATTTCTCGCTAGCACATACTTCATTTTCTTTTGAATATTTATCAGCCCATTTATAGATATCTTCTTCTGCTTCAAATTCAATAAGAGATCCCATTGGTATTTCGTGTTTTGCCTTTTCATAGCCTAATGCTGGAGTAGCACCTACTTCTTTTAAAAAGGGATCACTGGGATACTTTTCTTTATAGACCTTTTTTAGTTGATCATATTCATCATCTGATACAAGAG
>Ga0209777_10001087_pt1 | contig 41185 bp, 41 predicted proteins | sample FrelakmetHBP12HB_FD_187147 | JGI IMG/M metagenome (GOLD analysis project Ga0209777, IMG submission 187147) | Freshwater lake sediment microbial communities from the University of Notre Dame, USA, for methane emissions studies -HBP12 HB (SPAdes)... | ecosystem: Environmental > Aquatic >...
TCTGGCGCGGGAACTGATAGTCGTAGCCGCGCGGCTGCGGTCCGTGCACCGTGCCGCCGTGCCGCCACAGCGGCGACCGGATGCTGGCGACGCGCGCCCTTCCGGTGCCCTTCTGCCGCCACAGCTTCTTGCCCGAGCCGGAGACCAGCTTGCGGTTCTTGGTGGCATGCGTGCCCGACCGCTTGCTGGCGCGGTAGTGGTTCACCGCCTCCCACAGCAGGTCTTCGTTGATTGCGCCGAAGACCTCCACGTCCAGGGCCAGGCTGCCCACTTTCTTGCCCGCCAGGTTCATTACGTCAATGGTTGCCATGTCCGTTTCTCTCTGCGCCCGCCGCAACCTGCGGCCGGCCTTCCATGCCCCGGCAGACGCCGCCCGCCGGAAGATCCTTACTTGCTCTTTGCGCCACGCTTGCTGGCCTTCAGCGGATTGACCATGCCCGTCTCGCCGGTGAATCCACGATGCGTTCTCGGCGGCTTCTTGGCCTTCGCAATGAGCACATAGCCGTTGCGCGGGCCGGGTACTGCGCCCTCCACCACCAGCAGGTTCTCGTCGCGGTCAATACCCAGCACTCTCAGGTTGCGGGTGGTCACAGTGGCGGCGCCCATGTGTCCGCTCATGCGCATGCCCTTGAAGACGCGCGAAGGATACGACGAAGCGCCGATGGAGCCCTGCACCTGAAACATGTGTCCGTGCGCCGCCGGGCCGCCGGCGAAATGATGGCGCTTCACCACGCCGGCAAAGCCACGTCCCTTGCTCGTGCCCATCACGTCCACAAACTTCTCGCCGTCCATCAGGTCAACCAGCACCTTGTCGCCGACCTTGAGTGCGCCGCCGTCCTTGCCTTCCTCGATCTCGATCTCCACTTCCTTCATGAACTTCACGGGAGGCAGGTTGTGCTTGCCGAAGTGTCCCTTCATCGGCTTCGTCAGGCGCGACTCTTTCACGAACTCGATCAGCCCGATCTGCGCCGCGTCGTAGCCGTCCTTGGCGAGCGTCTTCAGCTGCGTGATCACGCAGGGGCCGGCCTGCAGAACAGTTACCGGACGCACATCGCCCTTGCTGTCGAAGAGCTGCGTCATGCCGACCTTCTTGCCCAGTATTCCGTTGACTGCCATCGTTTCCTTCTCCTCATCATGCCCCGCGGCTCAGCGCGCGGGCACTGTCGGATTCTGTTAGACCCTTCGCGCTGCGCGAGACCCTTCGACTCGCTTCGCTCGCTCAGGGTAGTGCGCTACGAGCCTCAGACGGCTCGCAAAACGCGCACTACTTGTGTTCCTTCCCGTAAGCCTTGATCTCCACGTCCACGCCCGCCGGCAGGTCGAGCTTCATCAGCGCGTCCACCGTCTGTTGCGTCGGCTCCAGGATGTCTAGCAGCCGCTTGTGGGTGCGGATCTCAAACTGCTCCCGCGATTTCTTGTCCACGTGCGGAGAACGCAGCACGCAATACTTGTTCTTCACCGTCGGCAGCGGGATGGGGCCAGCGATCTGCGCCCCGGTGCGCCGCGCCGTCTCCACGATCTCGCCCGTGGACTGGTCGAGAACGCGGTAGTCATAAGCTTTCAGGCGAATACGGATTCGTTCTTTGCCAATCACAGTGTTTCTCTCAAAGATCGTTTTCTAAGGGCTCCGCAACGCCTGCCCTGGTTTGAGCAGGCCGCACAACTTGTGCGATGGCGTCCCTGGCTGGTGGCGCGATCTTGGCCCCGCCGCCAGGCTCCCCTCAGCCGGCCGTTTGCCGGTCGTTAAACACATGGGCGCAGAATCTCTCCCCGCCCAGAACACTACCCGATGATCTCAGTGATGGTGCCGGCGCCCACGGTGCGGCCGCCTTCGCGGATCGCAAAGCGCAAGCCCTTCTCCATCGCCACCGGCGTGATCAACTCCACCGTCAGCGCCACGTTGTCGCCCGGCATCACCATCTCCGTGCCCGCCGGCAGCTCCGCCACTCCGGTCACGTCCGTAGTGCGGAAGTAGAACTGCGGACGGTAACCCTTGAAGAACGGCGTGTGCCGCCCGCCCTCTTCCTTCGAGAGCACGTACACCTCGCCCTTGAACTTGGTGTGCGGCGTGATCGACCCCGGCTTCGCCAGCACCATGCCGCGCTCCACATCCTCTTTCGGAATGCCGCGCAGCAGCAGGCCGGCGTTGTCGCCCGCCATGCCCTCGTCCAGCTGCTTCTTGAACATCTCCACGCCCGTCACCACCGTCTTGCGCGTCTCGCGGAAGCCCACAATCTCGACTTCCTCGCCCACCTTCACCTTGCCGCGCTCAATACGTCCGGTGACCACCGTGCCGCGCCCGGAGATGGAGAAGATGTCTTCAATCGGCATCAGGAACGGCTGATCCACCGCACGCGCCGGCAGCGGCACAAACTTGTCCACCGCCTCCATCAGCTCGTCAATGCCCTTCTCCCACTTCGCCTCGCCGTTCAGCGCGCCCAGCGCCGAACCACGAACCACCGGCAGCTTGTCCCCGGGGAACTGGTACTTGGTCAGCAGGTCGCGGACCTCCATCTCCACCAGGTCAATCAGCTCGCCATCTTCCACCGCGTCACACTTGTTCAGAAACACCAGCACGTAGGGCACGCCCACCTGGCGCGCCAAGAGCACGTGCTCCTTGGTCTGCGGCATCGGACCATCCGTCGCCGCCACCACCAGGATCGCCCCGTCCATCTGCGCCGCACCCGTGATCATGTTCTTGATGTAGTCGGCGTGGCCGGGACAGTCCACGTGCGCGTAGTGCCGCGCCTTGGTCTCGTACTCCACGTGCGCCGTGGCAATCGTGATGCCGCGCGCCTTCTCCTCCGGCGCATTGTCAATCGAGTCAAACGAGCGGAACTTGATGTTGGGATTGTTCTTCCCCAGCACCTTCGTGATCGCCGCCGTCAACGTCGTCTTGCCGTGATCAATGTGACCAATCGTGCCCACGTTCACGTGCGGCTTGCTGCGGTCAAATTTTTCTTTCGCCATCGCTCGATCTCCATCTCAGTTTCGTTCGCGGGGAACGCCCGCGGTTGCTCTTTCGCGGGTTGCCCCGCGTACTGATTCCCTAGGTTGCTGCCGTCTTTCCCTGAACCTTGGCCACAATCTCTTCCGCGACCGAGCGCGGCGCTTCTTCGTAGCGCGCAAAGTGCATGGAGAAGGTCGCGCGCCCCTGCGTGCTGCCGCGCATGGAAGTTGCGTAACCGAACATCTCGGCCAGCGGCACAATCGCCTTTATGACCTGCGACCCCGCGCGGTGCTCGATGCCCTCGATGCGGCCCCGGCGGCTGTTCAGGTCGCCGATGATTACGCCCATGTATTCTTCCGGGACTACCACTTCCACCGACATCACCGGCTCCAGCAGCACGGGAGACGCCCTGCGTGCCGCGTCCTTGAATGCCATGGAGGCCGCAATCTTGAAGGCCAGCTCGTTGGAGTCCACCTCGTGATAGCTGCCGTCGTAGAGGATGGCCTTGACGTCCACCATCTCGTAGCCGGCGAGAACGCCGCCTTCCAACGCTTCCCTGATTCCCTGCTCGACCGGCTTGATGTACTCCTTGGGCACCGAGCCGCCCACAGTGTCATTCTCGAACTCGAAGCCCTTGCCGGCCTCGTTAGGCTCGATGCGGATTTTCACGTGTCCGTACTGGCCGCTGCCGCCGGTCTGCCGGATGTACTTGCCCTCGGCCTTGGATTCCTTGCGGATGGTCTCGCGGTAGGCGACCTGCGGCTTGCCTACGTTGGCCTGCACGTTGAACTCGCGCATCATGCGGTCAACAATGATCTCCAGGTGCAGCTCGCCCATGCCGCTGATGATGGTCTGCCCGCTGTCCGGATCGGTGTTCACGCGGAAGGTCGGGTCTTCCTGCGCCAGCTTGCTGAGCGCGATGCTCATCTTCTCCTGGTCGCCCTTGGTCTTCGGCTCCACAGCAACGGAGATGACCGGTGTGGGGAAGACAATGGTTTCGAGCACGATGGGGTGGCGCTGGTCGCAGAGCGTGTCGCCGGTGGTGATGTTCTTCAGCCCCACGCAGGCGCAGATGTCGCCCGCCAGTACCTCACTCAGCTCTTCGCGCTTGTTGGCGTGCATGCGCAGCAGGCGACCCAAGCGCTCGTTGCGCTGCCGGGCCGGGTTGTAAATGGCTGCGCCGGTCTTGAGCTGTCCGCTATAGACGCGCACGAACGCGAGCTGGCCGACGAACGGGTCAGTCATGATCTTGAAAGCCAGCGCCGCCAGCGGCTCCTTGTCGTCCGCCTTCCGGATGACCTCCTTGTTCTTGTGGTCGGGGTCGGTTCCCTTCACGGAGGGAACGTCGAGCGGCGAGGGTAGGTAGTCCACCACGCTGTCCAGCAACGTCTGCACGCCCTTGTTCTTGAAGGCAGTGCCACAGATAACGGGGAAGACCTTCATCGTGATGACGCTCTTGCGCAAGGAAGCCTTCAGCTTGTCGGCGGGAATCTCTTCGCCCTCGATGTACTTTGCCATCAGTTCGTCGCCGCCGTCCAACTCCACGATGGTCTCGACTAGGAGCTGGTGGTACTGCTGCGCCTTCTTCTTCAATTCGGCGGGGATCTCTTCGATGGAGAACTCTGCTCCCAGCGTCTCGTCGTGCCAGAAGATGGCCTTCATCTGAAAAAGGTCAATGCAGCCCTTGAACTTGTCTTCGGCCCCGATGGGCATCTGGATGGCCACCGGCTTGGCGTTGAGGCGCTTGCGGATGGTGTCTATCGCGTGCTCGAAGTCGGCGCCCGCCTTGTCCATCTTGTTGATGAAGCAGATGCGCGGGACGCCGTACTTGTCGGCCTGGCGCCACACCGTCTCCGACTGGGGTTCCACGCCGTGCACGGCATCGAACACTGCCACCGCGCCGTCCAGCACGCGCAGGGAGCGCTCCACCTCCGCCGTGAAGTCCACGTGACCGGGCGTGTCGATGATGTTGATCTGAATATCACGCCACGAGCAGGTGGTGGCGGCGCTGGTGATGGTAATGCCGCGCTCCTGCTCCTGCGCCATCCAGTCCATGGTCGCCGTGCCCTCATGCACCTCTCCAATGCGGTGCGTGCGCCCGGTGTAGAACAGGATGCGCTCGGTCGTCGTAGTCTTCCCGGCATCAATGTGCGCCATGATGCCGATGTTCCTGCAACGCTCTAATGGAACCTCTCGTGCCACTTCCATCCCTTCCTCAGTCGAATCATCCGCCGCCCGGCGAACCAGCCACTACCAGCGGTAGTGCGCGAAAGCCTTGTTCGCCTCCGCCATGCGGTGCACGTCTTCCTTCTTCTTGATCGCCGCGCCCTTGTTGTTGGCGGCGTCCAGCAATTCGTTCGTCAGCTTGTCCACCATGCCCTTTTCGGGCCGCAGCCGGCTGTAGGTGATCAGCCAGCGGATGGCGAGCGAGGTGCGGCGGTCAGGATTGACCTCGACCGGAACCTGGTAGTTGGCACCGCCCACGCGGCGGGTCTTCACTTCCAGCAGCGGTTTCACGTTCTCCACGGCCTTCTTGAAGAGCTTCAGGGCCTCGTCTCCGCCCTTGGCCTGCAGGTTCTCCATCGCCTTGTAGAAGATGGCCTGCGCCGTGCTCTTCTTGCCGTCCCACATCAGGGAGTTGACGAACTTGTTGGCCAGCGCGGAGTCGTACACCGGGTCCGGTATCTCCTGACGCTTTCCGATATGCCCTTTTCTCGGCATCTTCTCTTCCTTCCTCTTCCCGGCTTTGCCGGTACTCCCGCCAAGCCCCCTGTTGGGCCGGCGGGCGGTGAAAATCCTGCGCCCAGCTCCCTCTCCCGATTTGCGGGATCAGGATGACGCCTCGCGGCTCAAACGCCGCGAAGACGGCATCACTTCGGACGCTTGGCTCCGTACTTCGAGCGGCTCTGTTTGCGGTCGGTCACGCCCACCGAATCCAGTGTCCCCCGGATGACGTGGTACCGCACGCCCGGCAGGTCCTTCACGCGGCCGCCGCGGATGAGCACGATGGAGTGCTCCTGTAAGTTGTGGCCGACGCCGGGAATGTACGTCGTGACTTCAATCCCGTTCGTCAGGCGCACGCGCGCCACCTTGCGCAGTGCCGAGTTCGGTTTCTTCGGCGTTTGGGTGTACACGCGCGTGCATACACCGCGCTTCTGCGGACACCCCTGCAGCGCCGGGCTTGCCGTCTTGTAGCGCGTGGCCTGCCGGCCCTTTCGCACCAGTTGATTGAACGTAGGCACTCTTGCAGCTCCTTTTACCCGGGCGCATTCACGCCCCGCGACGGCAACACCGCCGCAGTCTCTTGCGCATCTCGCGCGCACTACGCGCACGCTCTGCGTCCTCACCCTTCTCAGGGCTGGCCAGGCGCGCAAATCGCGCCCTCAGGCCATTCTTCCCACACCTGGCGGGAACGTTGGGTTCCATCCTGTGTCAGGCAACGACGGTGGCGCTCCTGCTCCGCCTCTTCACCCTGCTGTTCGCAACGCGAACCAGCCGGTCACGAGGGCGGTGGCACTCCGTTTCGCAGCCCCGAACCTGCATACCCTTCCGCATGGCGCGAAAGGCAGCGCAGGTTCTTTGTCAGCGAGGAAGTCCGAACGGCGGATGATGCAATGCCGACTCGAACCGAATCCTTGAAGGCTCATCCTCAACCATCGGGTTGAGCCAGGTAGTGCTCGCAAACCCTGTTAGTGTAGCAACCGGCGTCCGAATCCGTCAACCCGCCGCGTCGCCCCGGAATGCCAAAAAACGCATGCGGGACGCGACCGCCGCCAGGCGCTTCACCGACTTCCTCCCTTGCCGAACCTCTCAGTAGCCTCTACACTGAGTATTCGCCATACGGTTTGGACAGACAGCCGCGCGCAGCTGCGCGGGGAGGATACATGCGGTTTCGAGCCCCCTCATTCCTGCTCTTTTCCCTCTCGACAGTCGTCGTGATGCTCTTTTTCCCGGCTTGCAGTGGCCATACCACCGGCACCGGTGTCGCGAAGATCACGGTCAGCCCGACTATTGTGAGCGCCTCGCGCGGTGACGTTGTCCAGCTGAGCCTCTCCGCCGCCGATGCCACCGGCGGCATCATTTCAGCCGATTACAACTTCGTCTCCGCCGACCCCACCCTGGCGACGGTCAGCGCTGCGGGGCAGATCTGTGCCGGGGTTTGGGACAGTCACGGTGTTGTCTGCACGCCTGCCACCCATACCGGACAGACGACTATCGTCATTACTCCACAAAAAGGCAGCGCCACCGCCACCGTGACGGTGTACGTGCATGAGAAGGTGGACGGGATTGTGGCCAACGAGCCGACAGGCTGCACTTCGTCCACGCAGGTGACCAACGTTTCCGCGACGGCCTTCAGCAACGACCCCGCCGTCTGCTCGAGCCTGGGCGAAGGCGCCCCCCCCTGTGAGATTCCGGCCAGTACCCTGGGCCCGCTCACCTGGGCGGCCGTGAACGGTTCGGTGGTGACCTTCAGCAATTCGCTGAACAACCCCGGCGCAGCTACGGCGACGACGCCGGGCAAGACGCAGATCTACGCGTCCATCGGCAACCTGCGCAGCCCGGCAGTCAGTTTCACCACCTGCCCCATCGTCACCCTCGTGCTCTGCACCAGCACGCCGTGCACGGCACCGCCTGCCACGAGCACATTCTCGTTGGCCGCGGCCGGTACCGAACCTCTCTACGCCGAAGCCGTGGACTCGAAGGGCACATCCCTCGTCAGCCCTAACATCAGCTGGCTCAGCAGCAACACGTACGCCATCGCCCTGGCCGAGACAGCGGCGACGACCACTACCACAGCGACCACCCTGGCATTCACCGCCACCGGGTCGCACGCCGGATCGTATGCGACGATCCTCGCCGTTTGCGTCAACCCCGTGTGCAACATCGGTCTGGCCCCGGTTTACAGCAATGCTCTGATCGGCCAGGTTACGGGCACCTCCTCTGCGACCATCTATGCCGCCAGCACCAGCAGCACCACTGTCGTGCCCATCAACTCCTCTGACAATTCGCTGGGAACGTCGGCCACACTGAACCATGTGCCAACTTCGGTGCTAGCGGATCGCGAGGGCACCAAATTGTTGTTCGGCTCGGACTCCAGCGGCGTGATGCTCCTCTCTGCGGGCGCTACGACGTCGACCACTCTCAGCATCAACGGCAGACCGCTGGCGTTTTCCGACGACGGCGCCTATGCGCTCATCAGCGATGCCGCGGATAAGGTCCTCTATCTCCTCACGCTTAGCAATTCGTCGGCAATCGTCCTCTCGGCGCCCAACGGCGCCACTGGCGGCGGCTTTACCCCGGACGGCGCCACCATCTGGTTCACGGACGGCACTGACACGCTCTACACCTACAGCCCCAACCTTGGCATGCTGACATTCAACTTGCCGGCAGCGGCTACGGATGTCGAATTCTCGGAGAACGGGCCGGTCGCTTACCTCGCGGGAGGAGCCGTCAACGCCATTCCGGTGCGCGCCACGTGTATTCCCGACCCCACGCACCCCGATCATCCTTTGGTGGATTCACTTGCGGCGGATGCGCCCACCATGGTGCGCGCGATTCCCAACGGCAGCGGCGCCGTCGTGCTCGACCTGCCCAATCTCCGGGTCGTCTCCACCAGCAATGTCAGCCAGGCGTGTCCGCCGACGGCGACAGACTCCCAAACCGTTGTCGCATTGCCCAGTGGAGCTTTGCTCAACGTCGCCAACGGCGCCAGCTTCTTCACTACCCCTGACAGCAGCAAGGCGGTTGTGGTCAGCAAGACCGGCGTGTTGGACGTGGTTGCGCTCTCCGGCGGCACCGCGACCTCCGTGCCCATCACCGGCAGCCCGGCGACAATCTATCCCGGCGGCACGCTGGCCGACGGCTCCATACTCTACATCGGGGCCGGCGACCACAAGGTGCACAAGATTGACCTCACCAGCAACACCGACACCACACAGATAGATCCCAAGCTGCTGGATTCGAGCAGCAACGCCGTCGATCCCGACCTTGTGGTGGTGGCACCCAAGTAGAGAGAACCGCGATCCATACGAAGCTGCCCTCGATGCGCTCGAGGGCAGTTGCCTTTTCACCGTTCGATGATTGGACGATCCCGGCCCCTATGGGGCGTTATTCCTCTTTCGCCACACCCAGCTCCTTGGCCACGCTGTCTAGGACTCCGTTGATGAACTGCACCGACTCCGGCGTGGAAAAGCGGCGGGCGATCTCCAGCGACTCGTTGATGACGACCGGCCGCGGCGTCTGCGGGAATCCCAGAAACTCGGCGACTCCGGCGCGCAGGATGTTGCGGTCCACCGCCGCCATACGCTCGATGCGCCAGTGCTCGGCGTGGCGCTCGATGAGTTGGTCCACCTCCGGCAGGCGTTCGCAGGCAACGCGGAACAGATCATCGGCAAAGCCGCGCACCTCGTCATCCATGTCCTTGCGCTCGGCCCAGAAGGTCTTGCGCACCTGTTCGGGCTCCTGCTTGCCCATGTCGAGTTGGAAGAGCATCTGCAGTGCGAGTTCGCGCGACTTCCGCCTGGTTCCCATGGTCAGCTCCTGTTCCCCAGATTTCCTTCGCTCCGCTCAGGATTTCGGCTGCGGGCTCCCGTCCGCCGTGGCGGACTCACGCCCGCAATGCGCCTCAAGCTTCAGCCGCGCCATCTCAATCGCGGCCAGCGCTGCCTCGAATCCCTTGTTGCCGGCTTTCAACCCGGCGCGATCAATGGCCTGCTCCAAGGTGTCGCAGGTGAGCACGCCGAAGCCCATGGGCACGCCGGTCTCCTGCGCTGCCTGGCCAATGCCGCGCGTCACCTCGTTGGCGATGACCTCGTAGTGCAGCGTGTCGCCACGCAGCAGGCAGCCCAGGCAGATGACGGCATCGAAGCGCTTCGACTCCGCCAGCATCCGCGCCGCCGCCGGTATCTCGAACGAGCCCGGCACGCGCACTACCTCGATGGCGTCATTCTGCGTGCCGGTGCGATGCAGCGCATCCAGCGCGCCAGCCAGCAGCCGTTCGGTGATAAACGCATTGAAACGGCTGACGACTAGGGCAAAGCGCAGCCCTGCAGAATTCAGCTCGCCCGCGCGCTCCGGAGTGCGCCAGTTCGTTGTGTAGGAGTAGATGGCGAGTCGCCCCGCGCCCTGCGGCAGCTCGATGACGAACATCCGCGCGCTCCAGTCGTGTTCACTCATCTCCGCGACGATCTTGTCGCCGCGGCGCTTCACCAAGTCGTAGGCCACGTCGGCATTGTCCACTTCAATGACGAGGTCGGCGTCGGGAAAGTCTTCACCCATGCCGATCTCGACACCGGCTTCGGGCGCCTCCAGCTTCAGTCCGCGCGAGCGGCGGCCCTCCCAATGCTCTCCGCGCGTCAGCCCCAGCCCGGCGAAGAAGTCTTCGAGCGCCTTGTACTGCGCCTCGTTCCGCGGCACAAACAGCCGATGAAATGACTTGATCATGGCAGGTCAGTTGTATCACAAGAACGTTCCCGGTTCTCGGTTCCCAGTTCCCGGTTAACTGCTCTCCGCTCTCAATTCTCCACCTCATGAGCAGCGGTCAGGGCCTGGGTCCCCAAGAAGACGAGACCTTTCGGAGTTTCAGCATCCACTGCACAAGTTGGTCTTGGGGGGCGTCATTCCACGGGCCAGTGATTGCGTAGTGCACACACTCCTGTCCATCATCAAACCGATACTCGAATACAGAGTACTCGTCCACAGCCACGCGGGTCTCCAAGAAAGGCGAGATACGAATTGCCTTCAGCTCCTTCAGGGCATGATTCAAGTCGGCTTGGTCAACGGGAAAGCGCGTCACATCTACCTTGATCCTTGCTGCAATCTCTCGATCCTACAAATTGGGGTTCTCCTCAACCATCGTGATCAGGCGAGAAAACTGAACGCCGCTGGTGTCAGCCAGGGTGTAGCGGATCATCTCCGCCTTCCCGCCCGGATGAACAACTACGACGAGCTGTGTGTGCGTATCGCCGAAGCGCAGCACCAGTCTTACGTAGTACGGCTCTGGCCCAGCATCTAGCGGGAACAACAAATTGAGAACTCGAGCCTGCGCGTCAAGAAAGTGATTCGCGTATTGAGCTTGTGCTATCGGCGCCACCAGTATGCAGAAACCCAGCAACAAGACTCGCGATTTGCTAAAGCTCATATCCGTACCTCTTAACCAAGGTGCCTCATCTTAGCGGACGCGAGTCCGCAAGCAAATAGGCGCGCACCCCGCGCGCCCACCTTGAAACCTCTGAAACTCTGAAACCTATTTCCCCTTGAACTCCGCCGCGCGCTTCTCCAGGAACGCCCGCGTGCCCTCGTTCTTGTCCTCGGTGGCGCAGCAGACGCCGAAGAGCGCCGCCTCGTAGTTCAGTCCCTCGGCCAGCGTCATCTCCAGACCTTTATTGACGGCCTCCATGCAGAACTTCACCGCCAGCGGGCCGTTGGCCGCGATCTTCGCCGCAATCGCCTCGGCGCGCGGAATGAGTTCGGCAGGCGGAAGCACCTCGTTCACCAGCCCAATGCGCAGCGCCTCCTGCGCGCTGATCATCTCGCCCGCCAGGTTCATCTGCATGGCCACGCCCCTGCCCACCAGACGGGGCAGCCGCTGCGTGCCTCCGTAGCCGGGGATGATGCCGAGCTTGACCTCGGGCTGGCCGAACTTCGCGTTCTCGCTCGCCAGCCTGAGGGTGCAGGCCATGGCCAGCTCGCATCCGCCGCCCAGGGCAAAGCCGTTCACGCAGGCGATGACCGGCTTACCTAGGTTCTCGATGAGGTTGAAGACCGCCTGCCCGCGCAGGGCGTACTCGCGCCCAGTGACCGGATTGCACGCAACCAGCTCGTTGATGTCAGCCCCGGCGACGAAGGCCTTTTCGCCTTCGCCGGTGAGGATGACGACGCGGACTTCAGCATCATCGCGCACCCGCTCGAAGGCTGTGCGCAGCTCGCCGATGGTGGCCGAGTTCAGCGCGTTCAGCACCTTGGGCCGCGCGACGGTGACAAAAGCGATGTGGTTCTTCTTCTCGTAGCGGAGGTTTTCAAATGCGGTCGGAGTTGAAGTTGTCGCCATCAATCGTTCTCCCAAGTGTTCGTCGTTCATGCGACCGGCATCGCGGTCGGGTTGTTCTGGTAGATCGCTTCGATCTCCGCCTTGCTCAGGTCGCAGTGCTGGCACCGCTGGGCGAAGATGTTCTTCGTCCGGCCCGCCATGTGAAACACTTTCCCGCACTTCGGACACGGCCACTGCATATAGTGCACGCCGACCAGAATGGCGCCCACCAGCCAGAGCATCGCAGCGACCTCGGCGATCTTGTACGACCACCCCATCCCCACGATGAAGAGGGTCACCAGTACTCCGAACGGCAAATATCCGAGAACGGAGGCCAGAAGCGCCTTTCGCCTTCGCAGGTAATCCCGCCAGGCCACGGCATACTTCGCTTGATCTTCAGCGAGGAGATCCATGGCGAACGATTGTACGCCCTAGCCCTTCAGCGCGGCATCCTGCGGCACCGGGTTCTCCGGATTGCGGTAGTCGTAGAAACCCCGCCCCGTCTTCCTGCCCAGCCAGCCCGCCAACACCAGGCGCTTGAGCAGCGGCGGCGCATAGAAGCGCGCCTCGCGGAACTCGTCGAACATCACCTGCGAGACGTAGTAGATCGTGTCCAAGCCGATGAAGTCCGTCAGGGTGAACGGGCCCATGGGGTAGCCGCAGCCCAGCTTCATCGCCAGGTCAATGTCGGCAATGGAGCCGACGCCCTCCTCGTAGGCGCGCACTGCGTCCAGCAGGTAGGGCACCAGCAGCCGGTTGACGATGAACCCGGTCTTGTCGCTGGCGCGCACCGGCACTTTGCCCACGCGCTTGCCGAACTCGATGGCTGCCTCGTACACGGCCGCGTCGGTGGCGATGGTGCGGATGACCTCCACCAGCCTCATCAGTGGCACCGGGTTGAAGAAGTGCAGGCCCACGAAGCGCTCCGGCCGCGTGGTGGCCGTCATCAGCTCGGTCACCGAAATGGACGAGGTGTTGGTGGCGAGGATGGCCTCGCGTTTCACGATCTTGTCGAGCCGCGCCCAGAGCTTCTTCTTCTCCTCCGTGTTCTCGATGATTGCCTCGATGACGATGTCGCAGTCGGCGAGGTCTTCGTCCTTCAGCGTGCCCTTCAGCCGCGCCCGGGCGGCGTCGCGCTGCTGGGCGGTGATGCCGCCCTTCTCCACCGGCCGCTCGGCGAACTTGGCCAGCAATTTCTCGATGCCCACAAATCCCTTGTCGAGGAAGCGTTGCTCGGCTTCCAGCACGGTGACCTCAAAGCCCGCCATCGCCGACACCTGGGCCACGCCCGAGCCCATCAGCCCGCAGCCGACCACACCAACCTTGCGAATCTCCATAGAGATATCACCCCACTTGTTGCAAGAACCGGACAATATATCAGCAGAGCCGCAGTGCGGCAATCGCGGGTTTGAATCCTGAGTCACAGAAACACCGCGGCGCCGGGATGTACACGTTGAGGTTCCCGTGCCGCCTCAATGAGTCCTATTCTTCAGGGGCCTGCTCAGGAGTGAAATCGTGCGCGCAGCGGCGGCAGTAGTAGCGCGCGCCGTAGTGGTCGTACATGTCGGGGCGCTCAAAGGGCGTCAGCGAGCCAGCCATGCGGACGACGTTCTCCGCCGAGCCGCACATGGGGCAGGCGGGCAGCGGCTGACTTGGAGTAGGGCCGTTCCGATGAGTGCTCATGGTGCCCTCCATCAGCGGACGCCACAATTCTCCCACCCGGCGGAGCGCGAAACAACTTCGTCACCCCCCATAAGAAGCGCCCTGCAACATGAGCATTGCAGGGCGCAAGCTTAACCGCTGAGCGCTAGACGGCGGTCGCCGCCAGAGCGCGCTTGTCGGTCTTGCCGGTGGCGGTGCGCGGCATCTGGTCCACGAAGCTGAACGAACGCGGCACCTTGAACGGCTCCAGGCGCTCGCGGCAGGCGGCGCGCAGTGCGGCGTCGTTGAGCTTGGCTCCCGGCTCCGGCGACAGGAAAGCGTGCAGCCGCGCGCCGTGTTTCTCGTCGGGGACGGCCAGGACCGCCGCTTCGTCCACGCCGTCAAACGACTCCAGCACCCTCTCCACCTCGCTGGGATAGATCTTCTCGCCGCTCACCTTCACCAGGTCGTCGGCGCGGCCCACCAGGAAGAGGTAACCGTCCTGGTCGAAGTACCCCTTGTCGCCGGTGTGCAGCACGCCGTCTCTTATCTTCTTGCCGGTGTTCTCGGCGTCGCGGTAATAGCCGAGCATCACCGTGGGCCCGGCCACACAGACTTCGCCGATCTCGTGCGCCTTGAGCACAGTGTCCTGCTCGTCGCGGATGGTCACCGTGGTTCCGGGCAGCGGTTTGCCCACCGAGCCGTGGTGGTTCGTCTCCGGGATGTTCAATGAGATAACGGGCGATGCTTCGGTGGTCCCGTAGCCCTGCGCAATGGGATGGTGGAAGCGCGCTTCGAACTCGGCTGCCACCACTTCCGGCAGGCGCTCGCCGCCGGCGATGCAGAGCCACAGCGAAGAAGCGTCAATCTCCGCCGGCTCCTTGCTGAGCAGGCGGAACTGGCTGGGCACGGCGATGAAGCAGGTGATCCGGTAGTGTTCGATCATCTGCAGCACCGCGCGCGGCACAAAGCGCTCGACCACGATCAGGCGGGCGCCCACGGTGAGCGGCAGCAGCAGGGTCACCGTCAACCCGTAGGCGTGGAAGAGCGGCAGTACCGCCAGCATGGCTTCCTTCTCGGAAAAGCCGGTCGCGGCCACGCAGCCGTCGATGTTCGCCAGGATGTTGGCTTCGGTCAGTTCCACCGTCTTGGGCCGCCCCGTGGTGCCGGAGGTGTAGAGCATGATGGCGGCTTCGCGCGAGGACTTCTGCACCGGCACAGTCGCCGGGTCGCGCTCGGCGCTCACATCCCCGATCCAGCAGGGGATGCCGACCTCCACCAGGCAGGGCACTAGCTCTTCCGAGGTGATGACCAGTTCAGCGCCGGCTTCGGCCGCCATCAGCTTGAGCAGTGGGGGCGGAGCCAGTGTGGGCAGCACGGCTATCGTCTTGCCGGCCCACAGCGCGCCCAGAACCAGCGGCGCGAAGCCATACGAGTTGGGCAGGAGCAAGGCCACCACCGGGCCTTTGATCTTCTGGCCGATGGTCTCGGCGCAGGCGGCGGCGCGGCGCTCCAGGTCGCGGTAGCTGATCTCTGTCTCGCCACTAACGACGGCGATGCGCTCAGGGAATGTTCCTGCGGCATTGCGGAAGCGTTCAATGATCACGCTGCTGTTCATTGTTCAGTTCCAGTATGGTCAAAGATTTGGGCACACAAACCGAGCGGGGTGAGTGTAGCACGTAAAGTCAAGAAAATATCGTCGAATGGATGTGAGGCGCCGGGGGGGATTTCAGCGTTTTTCCGGCACGGCGTTGAACACGCCGCCGGCAAGTTTGCGCGCCGACTCCAGGCCGCGGTCGGCCCGGTTGATGAGCTCGGTGACGATGTCTTCTTCCTGGTAGTCCTTCTCGCGCAGCGCCTCGGCGATCACGCTCTTCAGCCGTAGCGGCTTGAAGTCCGGGTCGGGCGACTTGGTCACGGCCTCGCGGATCTCGGCCAGCAGGGTCGCCGCGTTGCGCGCATTGGTTCCCGGCAGCACCAGGGCGATAGTGTTCGGGTTGTAGCGGAAGCAGACGGCGGTGGCACGCAGCAGGGTTTGAATGACGTTGCTCACGCTGGTCACCAAAGCGTCAGCCACCACCTGCCCGCCTCCCAGCTCGATGAGCATCACCGTGAGCGCGGCGCCGGAGCTGCGGCTGCGGTGAATCTCGGACAACAGGATGTCAAGGTACGAGGTGCGGTTGAGCAGGCCCGAGCGCTCGTCGGTCACGCCCAGAGTGCGCACCAGCGAACGCAGGCGAATGCCCTGCAGCGCCAGCGACATCTGGTCGCCGAGGGTGCGCAGGATGGCCGACTCGTCCACCGTCCAGGTACGCTTGCGGTTGCACTGCTCCAGAATCAGCAGGCCGCCCGGGCTGTCGCCGTCCATGAGCGAGGCGCCCATGAGAGAGCGGATGGAGAGAGCCTCCAGTTCGGCATGCAGGCCGTTCAAATCCGGACTCTCAAAAGCGTCCTGCACCACCAGGATCTGGCGGGGCTCAGTGCTCTTGTGCACAGCGGCAATGATGCGTGCCAGCGCGGTGCGGTGCGAGCGCTGTACGCCGGCGGCGCAGTACTCCACCACCGCAGCCGGCGCCTGTCCCGGTATGCCGAGTACGCCCAGGCAGCGGCTCAGTCCCCAGCTGCTGCCCAGCTCGTTCGCCACAACTGTCAGCAGGCTTCGTGCGTCCGATTGTTGCGCAATCAGCCTTCCCAGGTCCGCGGCGCGGTCGAAGGCCTCAGTGATCTCAGTGCGCTTCGAGTCACCGACGGGCTTCGCCAGCTCCGCGCCCAGGCCCGCCTTGCTCATGAGTTCGCGCAGTCGCTTGTTGGAGGGTACCTCCGCCGGAAAGAGCCTCCTTATCTCTTTGAGCTTTTCCTGCGCCCGGTCGGGCATGGCGTACTGCAGGAAGAGTTCGGCCTCCAGCAACAGATCTTCGAGCTTGACCTCAGGTCCAGCCTCCGGCGCCGGCCCTTCCGATGGCTCTTCTGCCTGCGTCTCCACTCCCAGCTTCTCACCCAAGACGGCGAGGCGCGCGGGATCCACCTTGCCTTCCAGGCGTGCGAGACGCGTGCGATGAGCAGCGTTGAGGGGGTCGATCTCCGCCGCCCGCTCCAGCGCATCCAGGGCCTTCTGCGAGTTCTCGCCCAGAAAGTAAAGTTCGAAGAGCTGGCTCAGTGTGGCGGAGTACTCGGCCTCCATATTGGAGCCGTTGTAAAGGCTGGCCAGATATTCGAGAAACTGCGCGTCGGCCTCGGTGGAGCGCGCCAGTTGTGCCGTCTGCTCCAGGAACTGCTGCCGCCTGCCGGCACGGCGCTGATGGTCCTCCAGCCGCCGCAGCAGTGCCAGCGCCTTTTCCGATTCGCCGATCTGCAGCAGACTGTTGATCGCCTGGTACATGGTGTCCACGTGCGCCTGGGGATCGCCCTCAAAGAGCCGCCACACGACTGGCTCAGCCTCTAGCACGCGGTTCAGGCTGAGCAGCGCGCGCGCATACGGCTCGTGCGCTTCCGCCGGCCCGGTAGGGTAGGCGACAAGCGGCCGCAGCATCTCGATGGCCTCTTCGGCCCGGCCCAGGCGGGCCAGGCAACGCCCGTATCCCAGGCTGGCGCCTATGTTGTTGGGGTCGCACCGGTAGGCGCGCGAGTAAGCGTCGGCCGGATCCTGTCCCTGTTTCTCCAGCAGCGTGGCAACATTCACCAGGGCGGTGGCAGTCAAGGGGAGGTCATGCAGCTCCATGGCGAGGTCGGCCTGGATCTGGTAAAGCTCCACTCGAGGCGAGAGCCGGATTCCCTCTTCCACCGACGCCAACGCCGGTTGTAGCCTGCCTTTCAGCTGGTAGTACTGCGCCGCCTGGCGCAGCACCTCGGAGGCCTCGCGCCGGTTGGTGTTCTGCAGCAGCGCGGCGAAGCGTTCCAGCAGCTCCGGTTCCGGCGAGTGCAGCCGCGAGAGCTTGCGGTAATACACTTGCGACTTCAGCAGGTCGTGCCCGTCAAGGTAACGCGTGAACGTTCGCAGCAGGACCTCGGCGGCGCGCTCGCGGTCTCCCAGCGAGAGCGCCAGGTCGGAGGCCTTGTCCACCATCTCGTCGTTCTGCGGAAACTCCGCCGCGGCGGCAAGATACTCGTTGAGAGCGGCTTCCTTCTTGCCCTTTTCGAGCAGCTTCTCGGCCTTCTCCACGCGTTTGAGTAGGTCAGCCATCTCTGCGCTTCATTCTCTACCATGCCGTCAAGTTCCGCTATGCACGGAAGTTACAACCCAGTGACGCCGCGCGCGATGCGGTGGACATCGAATCGGCAGAAGCCCTGCATGGCCAACCAGGCTTGCCTGCACCCGCACGCGGTTCCGTATCCTGCTTTGCCTTCAAGGGTACAGCATCTGGTAATTATCCCCGCACGGTAGGTATATAATCGTGGAGGACTGGAAACGAGTTACGTACTATTCTTGGCCTAACAGACTTGCTTACCACGTCTGGGAGCGAGAAGTGTCTAGGATTAGCGACAGGTTCACGGAGATCGCGGTTTACATCTATACATCTCTGGATGATGCAAAGAGGGGCGAGTCCTACGGCGGCAGCGGATTCATGGTTGATGTTCCCTTCGAGACAAACACTGAGCTGCATTATCTGTACGTCGTAACGAACAAGCACGTTGTTCTCAAGGCCAAGAATCCAGTCATTCGCTTCAATCGGAAAGACGGAGGTACGGAGTGTATCGCAACGCGCTCAGATCAGTGGACGCATCACCCGAATGGAGACGATGTATCCGTTTTTCACTTTGATAACGATGATTGGGAGAAGTTTCAGATAGCAACAATCGGGATGCATCAATTCGTAACTGAGCACCTTTTGGAGGCCGAAGACATTGGCATTGGCGATGATACGGTGATGGTCGGTCGGTTCATCACCCATGAGGGAAAGCAGCAGAACGCGCCATCTGTTCGGTTCGGCAACATCGCTATGATGCCCAAAGAGAAGATCGTTTCTGAGTCCGGCATTGCTCAGGAGAGTTTTCTCGTTGAGATTAGGTCTTTGCCAGGATACAGCGGGTCAGCGGTACTCATCTATTCGCCTTGTGCCATGAATGATATGTCGAAGAGGCGTTACGGACAGGCTAGAGTTGGTTTGACTTCCATGGGCGACCACAAGTTTCATATGCCCCCAGATGCATACTTTGATGCGATGAAGCCCAAGGGGCCGTACCTTCTTGGAATTGACTGGTGTCATCTTCAAAGTAAGGCAGATGTCGTTATTTCAGAAGATGAGAATGGACGGGATGAGAAGCACCCCGATAGATGGTTTGTTAGGCAAAATTCAGGAATGGCTGGTGTTATTCCAGCGTGGAAAATCGCAGAGGTTCTCTACTGTGAGGATTTTGTGAAAACCAGAAAGAAAGAAGCGGAGCGCATTGCCGAAGAAGTTGAGCGAGAGAAGCGGAGATCATCTGGCGGAGTAAGTCTTGATGTTGCCGAACAATCTGACGTTCTCACGCGTGAAGGTTTTGAAACTGCTCTTCGGAAGGCATCTCGCAAGATCGAGCCTTCTGAATCTGACTCAGAAAAGAAGTGAACATCGGCTCCGTGTCGTAACGGTGGTTGTACCTGAAGCTGTACTCGTCTAGGTAGGATTGTAAGTAGCCGCGCCCAACAGCATGATAGACACCGCTCATTCCCCTCTTGACCAAGCTCCAGAATCCCTCCACAGTGTTGGTATGAACGTCTCCTACCACATACACCTTTTCGCTGTGCTTGATGCGCTTGTGAACGTATCCCTGATTCATGTGCCGGATGCCGTCATAGCCGTTTAGTTCATCGGTGAATACCGTCGTCTTGGGTAGGATGTGCTCATGCACCATGCCGAGAAGCGTGGAGCCCTTCACATCCCCCGCCACTAATGCCTTGACGCGACCTTGACGCTCAACAATGCCGACGACCACGGCCTTCTTCATGTCGTTAGCTGGTGGACGGCCAGTGCCATTCTTCCGCTTTCCGCCCATATAAGTCTCGTCCATCTCAACTCCAGGGCCGCCGTCTCCACCGAGAGGCCCCGTTGAATCGGTGAGCATAGAGCGAATCTGCTTGAACATCCGCCATGCCGTTTTGTAAGTCACGCCGGTTTCCCGCTCAATCTGCTTTGCGGAAATGCCACAGCGCGTAGAGGCCATGAGGAAAAGCGCGTAGAACCAAGTCGTCAGAGGTGTTGGAGATTTATGGAAGATCGTGTGTGCTGTAGGGTGAACATGATGGCCGCAATGGTCGCAAGAATAGGACGGACGGCTGACAACGCGATGGTGTTTCGTCTCGCGCTGGCACTTCTCACAGAACACGGTGCTCTCTGGATGGAAGCGGCGGAAGAGCCACTCCAAGCACGTTTCATCATCAGGAAACATCCGGTCAAAGTCTTGCTTGGTGAAGCGCTTCATCTTCGGCTTGTCTGGCTTGCGATTCATGGCCTTACCTACTTTCAGGTACTAACCTACTACAAGTGCATACCTACTGTCAAGGGATAATTACCCAGCATCTTGACATTCGATTTTTATTCGCCCATACTCGCGCTGTCGAGATTTCGGTGGGGGACAACGATGGCGATCACACGGCGGCAACGCCAGGTGCTGGATTTCATTCAATCCTTCGTGCAGACCAACGGCTATTCGCCCTCCTTCGAGGAGATCGGCGGCGGACTCGGCCTCAGTTCGCTGGCCACCGTGCACAAGCACATCACCAACCTGGAGCACAAAGGCATGCTGCGCCGCGATTACAACCGCAGCCGCTCCATTGACCTCATCCCGCCCAAGAAGAGCCGTGGGGCCGACATGCTGCCGCTGCTCGGCCGCATCGCCGCCGGCCGCCCCATCGAGCAGGTGGCGCAGCCGGAAACCATCTCGCTCACCGACTTCACCCGCTCGCGCGAGGTCTTCGTCCTCCAGGTCACCGGCGACTCCATGCAGGACGAGCACATCGTCAACGGCGATTACGTTCTGGTGGAGCGCATGAACACCGCGCGTGACGGCGAGATCGTGGTGGCGTTGGTCAACCAGTCGGAGACCACCCTCAAGCGCTTCTACCGCGATGGCGACCGCGTCCGCCTGCAGCCATCGAACGCTGCCATGCAGCCCATCGTCGTCCCCGCCGCCAGCGTGGAGATCCAGGGGCGCGTGGTAGGGATACTGCGGAAGTATTAGGTTTCAGAGTTTCAAGGAAAAGCGAACCATCGGCCCGGCGTTATCGTCGCAGTTTCAATCTCGGCATCCCGAGCGCCGCAGGCGCGGGATTTGGTTAGCCCAGAGCCCGGCACGTGAGTGCCGGGACAGCATGAGTGAGACGGAAGAGTCCGGCCGGACGGCGCGACGCGCACGCTTATTCACCATCGCTCGGAGTGTCGCGTTTGGCTGCAAACACGGCAAAATTGTTAGCAGCAGCAGCAGCATCATGACGGCTTGAGAATATGTCATAAATGGGTCAGAAGGCCTTCTACCCGCCCTAAGGAAACCTGCTACAAACCCCAAGTTGAACGCGCCTAGCAAAGCAGCAATCAAGGATCCGCGACGAGTAAGCGGAGTTATCTTTCGCTTAGGTTCTATCGAGTCGAACGCGCGCGCACCTCGGGGCAGAAGCGTTCGTGAGCAATATACGCTCCCGGGCCCAGGTAGTTGAATGAATTTCTCATCTGTTTGGGCTATGGAACTGGGGGCTGCAGAAGAGCCGTGCCGTCCCTCCGGGACTCGGTTCTTCCTCCCCGCCACCCAGCGCTCACGCGCTGGGCTAACGAATCCCGCGCCTACGGCGCTGGCTTGTGCAAGTGCAAACGGTTTGTCGAACCCTGATGCAATTCATCATGCGATCGCGCAGCTCCGGCGATCCCGAGTGACAGCGAAGCCCGGCTCGCCGCCGGGCTCCTTCGTTGGAACCTTGAAACTCTGAACCTTGGCTTTTCGAAACCTTCCGAAACGTCCCGAAACCTCTCGAACCCTGCTCTTACAGATTCTTATCCAACGCCTTCTCGATCACCTCGCGCGCCACGTAGCCGACAATCGCCTCTTTCATCTGTCCACCCTTGAAGATGAGCAGCGTGGGAATGCCGCGGACGTTGTAGCGCCCAGGGGTGGCCGCGTTGTTGTCCACGTCCATCTTGCCGACCTTCACCCGCCCCTGGTAGGCCTTGGCGACCTCGTCAACAATGGGCGCCAGGGCGCGGCACGGGCCGCACCACGCGGCCCAGAAGTCAATCATCACCGGTTGCTGGGACTGCAACACTTCCTTATCAAAATTGGCGTCCGTCACTTCGAAGATTGCGTCGCTTGCCATGCTTCCTCCCTGGTTGCAATCGGCGCAGCCCATCAACGCGGGCGGGCCGGCCAGTTTTGTAATCGTAGCATTGCATTCGGTGCGCGGCAGCCCGATTCAACGCAACCGGACCGCCGCGCAGCGTCAAGCATTCTCACTTCTTCTTCTTGCCGAACATTCCGCCCAGGTTCCCCAGCGCGTCCTTCCTTGGAACTTTTCCAGTGACGCCACCGAGTGCGCCAGCCGCGTCGCCGCCCACGGCGCCGAACGAGCCCAGCGCGTCCGGCATGAACTTGGGCTTGCTCGTGGTTCCGGTCACGTGGAAGGAGATCTGCATGGTCGTGCTCTTGCGTCCCAGCACGCTGCTGATCTTCCCCACCGCGCTGTGCGACATATCGAGCTCGGCCTTCATGGGGAAATTCAGTTCGTTCTGCGCGCCGATGGTGCCGTTGCCGGTGAGTTTGCCTATGGCGGGCAGGATGAGCAGGATGTTGTCCAGCTTGCTGCCCTGCGGGGTCACCTGGAAGTCAGCTGAGAGCTCCTGAATGTCGGTGTCCGATCCGGTGGGCAGGCCGACCAGCTTTCCCATGGCGGAGAGCTCGCCGCCAAGGTTGTAGCCCGTCAGCCGCGAGTTCTTCATCGAGACATGCCCCGCCGTCACCAAGTCATGGGTCAGGCCGGTGGCCGTCGCCTTCAGGCTGGCGGTACCGCCCTCGAGCTTTGCGCCCGACGGCATGATGACGCCGACGGCCGGCAGAATGCGCACCAGGTCGTTGACCGCCAGCGCGCCGGCCTCGGCCCGCATGTTGAGGCGCGGCGTGTCGCCATGCATGTCAATGGTGCCGGCGAGAGCGGTGACACTGTTCACGATCTTCAGCTGACCGCTGCGCAGGGTCGCCAGCTGCTTCGTGAAGTCGTAGTCAGCCTTGAGTTCCACGGCGATGGGGGCGTCGGCCGGAGAGCAGCCTGCCACCAGGCAGAGCTTCTTGCCCGTGACGTTCGCCGTGACGTCGGCGCGCGTACCGTCGGAGGCGAGATGCATGTCGAGGTCCACCTGTCCGCGGATGGGCGAGTTCTGGGGATTGAAGCCGGACTTGCCGAGATCGAAGTCGCGCACCTTCACATCGGCGGTGAGCGGCGTGCGCTCCGACTGCTGCGCCAGCGGACCGGCGGTGCCTTCCAGGCTCAGGCTGCCGCCGCCCGGCGGCGTGGCGGAGGCCTTGAATGGGAACGCCGACTGCAGCGAGACATTGCTCGCCTCCAGCCGCAGGTTGGTGTACACCGAACTCTTCGTCGGCGCCGCCAGGTGGCGGATGGTGACCTGGCCGTCGTCAAGCACAAAGCTGCCGACTGAAAAGTCCGGCGGTGCTGATGACGCCGGCGCCTGCGGCGACTTGGCAGGCTCATTCGACTTGGCCAGGCTGGAGAAGTTCCACTTGCCGTCCTTCAACTCGATCAGCGTCAGCTGCGGCGAGTGGATGGTGAAGCTGTTCACCGCCAGTTTCTTGTGGAAGATGAGCGCCGTGAGGTCCGCGCCGATGGTCATGGACTTGGCGGTGAGAAAAGGGTCCTTGGAGAACTTGGGATCGTCGGCCAGGACGATCTGCTCCGCCGAGATCCCACCCGAGAACAGCGCCAACCTGAGCTTGCCGATGGTCAACTGCCGGCCCAACGCCTGCGTCGCCTGCTTCTCCACCTCCGGACGGAACTGATCCACGTCAACGAACACGGAGAGCGCGATCATGACCAGAATGACGAGAACGACAACGCCGCCTGCAACCCAAAGGAGTTTCTTGCGCATATCACACCCAACCTCTCTTCCTGCAGGGGAATGGCCTTTGGCCCGGAGAACCGCTGCGATGACTATGCCCCCTCGAGCGGCAGCCTGTAAAGCGTGCTCAAGAAAGCAAATGCGGCCAAGGACGGCCTAGGTGCGCCCCAATGTGCACCGGCCCGGTCCCATGTCAATGGAAAAGTGTCGCAGCGCAGGAATCACCACACTTCTGAACGTCATCTCACAGTAGGAGAGGAGATTCTCATGTACGTTGTCACAGGCGCAACTGGCAATACTGGAAGCGTGGTCGCCCGATCTTTGCTCGCCGCCGGGAAACCGGTGCGTGTGGTCGCAAGGAACTCCAACCGGTTGAAGGCGCTGACGGACAGGGGCGCGGAGCCCTTCGTTGCCGACCTTACGAATGCGCTGGACTGAAGAAGGCCCTGGAGGGCGCGCAGGCTGTTTATGCGATGATTCCGCCCGACGTGACCAGTCCCGACCCGCTGGCCTATGCCGCCCGGGTGGTGGACGCGCTGGGACGGGCGCTGGAGAACTCGAGCGTCGAGTACGTGGTGGCGCTGAGCAGCATCGGCGCCGACAAGTCAGACGGCACCGGGCCCGTGCTCGGCCTGCATGAGATGGAGAAGCGCCTGCAGCGCATCTCGGGGCTCAACACGCTTCTTCTGCGGGCAGGCTATTTCATGGAGAATACGCTGGCACAGATCGGTGCCATCCGCTCGCGCGGCATCACGGCGGGGCCCCTTCGCGCGGACCTGAAGCTGCCGATGATCGCCACCCAGGACATTGGCGCGGCGGCCGCTAAGGCGCTGCTCACGCCTGATTTCAAGGGCTGCCAGGTGCGCGAGCTGCTCGGCCAGCGCGACCTGACCATGACGGAGGCTGCCCGCGTCATCGGCAAGGCCATCGGCAGCCCCAGCCTGACCTACACCCAGCTTGCCGACCGCGACATGCGACCCATGCTACTGGCGATGGGCTTCTTCCCGGCAATGGCCGGCCTGCTGCTGGAAATGTCCGCCGGCCTGAACTCGGGTCATATGCGGGCTCTTGAGCAGCGCTCGCCGCGGAACACCACGCCGACGAGTTACGAAGCGTTCGTCGCCGAAGAGCTTGCGCCCCGCTACAAAGGAGAGGCTGCGGCGTAGGCTATCGCTCGAACCTACCGCAATAGAAGCAGGGCGACGGTCATCCCGTCGCCCTTAGGTTTCTCATCGGTCTCCTCCGCTTGCGCGCACGGAGGAATCCGCTATTACTTTGCAGGCTGCATGCTGCCGGTGCGCACGTAGCGCTCGTGCCAGCTCAGGCTCTCGTTCAGCAGGTGCGGCGTGTGCTTGCCGAAGGCGAGCGCGGTGGCGCGTGCCAGGTAGTCCTTGAGCAGCGGCTTGTAGTCGGGATGCGTGCAGTTCTCGATCACTAGCTTGGCGCGCTCCTTGGGCGAAAGCCCGCGCAGGTCCGCCAGGCCCTGCTCGGTCACCAGCACCTGCACGTCGTGCTCGGTGTGGTCCACGTGAGAGACCATGGGAACGATGGTGGAGATGACACCCTTCTGCGCGGTCGAGGGCGCCATGAAGATGGAGAGATAGCCGTTGCGGGCGAAGTCTCCCGAGCCGCCGATGCCGTTCATGATGCGCGAACCCATCACATGGGTGGAGTTCACGTTGCCGTACATGTCGGCTTCAATCATGGCATTCATGGCGACAACGCCAAGGCGGCGAATGATGCCGGGGTTGTTCGAGATGTCCTGGGTGCGAAGGACGATGCGGTTCCGGTAGTCGCTCATCTTCGCATTCACCTTGGTCAGGACGTCCGGGCTCAGCGAGAAGGCCGTTGCCGAGGCACACACCATCTTTCCCGAATCCAGCAGCTCGATCATCCCGTCCTGGATGACCTCGGTGTATGAGGTCAGGTTCTCGAACTTGCCGTTCTTCAGGCCGAAGAGCACGGCGTTGGCGATGTTGCCCACGCCGGATTGCAGCGGCAGCAGCGACTCCGGCATGCGGCCCTTCTTGACCTCGGTGGCAAGAAACTCAAGAATGTGATCGGCGATCTTGCGCGAGCTTTCGTCGGGTGACTTGAATGCAGAGTTGCGGTCCGGCAGGTTGGTGCAGACAATTCCGGCGACCTTCTCAATCGGCACTTTCAAGTAGGGCGTGCCGATGCGATCTCCGGGGCTGAGAAGCGGAATGGGCTCGCGATGGGGCGGCTTCTGCAGGCCGTAATAAATGTCGTGCATACCCTCCAGTTCCGCGGGCTGCCAAGAGTTCACTTCAAGGATGACGCGCTCGGCGCAGTCGAGCCAGGTCTTGTTGTTGCCGAGCGAGGAGCTGGGGACGATGCGCCCGTCTTCAAGGATGGCGGCCACCTCCACCACGGCGAGATCGAGCTTGCCCAGGAAGCCGTACTCCATGAACTGCGCCACGTGGCTGAGGTGGACATCCATGTAGTCCATCTCGCCGGCATTGATGCGCTTGCGGGTCTCGGGGTCAGACTGGTAGGGCAGGCGCAACTGTATTCCGCCGGCCATGGCGAGAGCGCCGTCCAATTCGGGGCCAGTGGAGGCGCCAGTGAAGACACTGACCTGAAACTGCTCACCGCGCAGGTGAGCAAAGGCAATGCGGCGCGCCAGCGCCACGGGGACTTCTTTGGGATAGCCGGAGCCGGTGAAACCGCTCATGCCGATCTGGTCACCGGACTTGATCAGTGCGGCGGCTTCCTCGGCGGTCATGATACGTTGTGCGAGCTTGGGATGAAGGACGCGTGATTGCGCGGATGAATCAACGGAAGACATGATGAGAACCTCTCAATCGCTTATGAATAGAGCCTGGCGTGTAACAGACAACGATAGGAGCGGAAGCGCCACCGCGTCAAACGGAGTTATCTGGACGGCAGGGCGTGAGCCAAGAAGCAGGACTGGCTGGACATCGGATCGAAAATAGCGGGCCATTGCCGGCGTACGTTGCCCCTGCGCGGTGATCGGTGCTGAAGCCGGGGAGGTGTCGTTCCGTGCTTGGAACGCGGGCCTGTGTTGCGGATCGCGCGCAAAAGCGGAGACAAGTGTTCACTTTTTCCGTCTCGGAGAAAGTCGGCGTTAGCGGCTCGGGGAGAGGGCTGTGAATCCCCGGCCGACGAGGGCTTCATTGAAGGTCTGGTAGTGCACCGCAGTCTTCTGCAGCCATGCCACCTCACCGGGCAGGAAGCTGCCGAAGCGCAGGAAGAGCAATCCGTTCAGGGCATAGGTGCGCGTGTCCAGCGCCGCACTCACCAGGCGGCGGGCGGCAAGCTCCATCTCCGGAGCGGGCGTGGCCGCCAGCACTGTGTCCGCGGCCTGTAGCGCGAGCGCCGAACTCCTTGCCATTTGCTGCAAATATGCGGCCAGGGCGCGTCGCCGATGGCGCAGCAGCTCGCGATACTGAGCGGACGTGGTGTGGAGTTTGAGGTACTCCAGTTGCGCCGGATCCAGCAGATTCAAGTAAGACTGCAGATCAACCGCTTCCGGTTCGCGGCCCTTGAGCCTGAGCGCCGGCGAGAGGATGCTCCACAGGAACACCGCCGCCGCAAACAGGAACAACCCGGCGATCACGAAGGTCAGGACCATGTTCTTAAGATGCGAGGCCAGAACCGCCACGCCACGCAGGGGAATGTAACACGGAAGCGGTCCCGGCCGTGGTATGGAATGATTTGTTGTAACGAAAACAGGACAAGCGGCAGACTAGGCCTTCGGGGGGAGGTTGAGCGACCGCCGAAGGGTTTCGAGCTCTTTCGGGCCAATGGCCTGTTCTGCAGGGGTGAATACCAGGGCGCGCAGCCCCGTGACCAACCACACAACCACGCCGCATGGGTAGCCGCAGGCATACACAAGGTCGTAGACGCCCCGCCCGATGAGGTGGGCGGAGAAGAGACTCTGCGGGATGCCCTGTAGGGCCGTGGCGAGTCCGAGGCCAAGCGCGATTCCTTTGGCGAAGCCACGCCAGGGCAGGGCCAGCGAGAGGGTGAATACGACCAGCAGGAGGATCAGGCCCGCTTGCAGCAGAAGCACGCTGCGATGAATGACGACCAGCGCCGAGACACGCCGCGAGAAGTCAGGCGAGATGCCCGGCACGGACATGGCGATCAGCACGGAGGCCGCGAGGAGCACCATCGTCGCGGCGAAGAAGAGCCTCGTTCCCACCGCCTGTAAGGTCGGATAACGCTCCAGCGCCTCCCGGTAGATCTCGCCAATGACGAGCAGAGTCAGAATGTCGTCCGCCCAGATGATGTACCAGATCACGTAGAAATAGAGCGCGTACTGGTGCTGGACGAGGAGCACGAGAGAGATGCTCAGAATCTCATAGATGACGTAGGCGAAGAACAGCGGCCTCTTCCGATAGAACCTCTTCCACACCATCAGGCAGAGCAGCGGCAGCAGCAGAACGGGGCTGGACCAGTAGAGGATCTTCAGAAGAAGCGGCATATACATGCGGGCGAGAATACCGCTTGCGGAACGCGCCCGCAAATAGGACGCGCGGAGCGCGGCGGGTATTGCCGCGACTCCGCTGAATTGCGTTTACACGAGGCCGACCGAACGCTTAGTGCGGATTGCCGTTCTGGTCGCAATTCTGGTACTTCGGATCGCACGTCGGCATGGGGGGCTGTCCACCATTGGGGCGGGGGGCGGTGATCCCGTGGGGCGTGCCGGACTGCATGTGGCTTGCGGGGGCAAGGAATCCATATGCCGAAAGTACGAGCGCGAGTATGGTTGCGAGCAGATGCATGGGTCTCTCTCCTTGGTGTTTTGAATTCCGGACAGGCGGCAAATCGTGAGCTGTCGTCCGGTCTACGTGCTACTCTGAGCGCTGACCCCGGTTGCGGACGGGTGGGCGGGAATCTTTTACGAGTTCCGGAAGCGGAAGGCTGATGCGAGAACTATCCACATTTGAAGATTTTGTGCTTCGCACTTTGAGCACGCTGGGCACGCGCTTGGAAAAGCTCGCCTATTGCGCCAGCCTGCGCAACGGAAAGCAGTACGAACACTGGGGATTGGAGCGGCACCACGGCCGCGAGGAAGCCCGACAGGCGATGAAGCGGGCCCATCGGGAGAGTCTGCAGGAGGTATTGCGGACCCCGCTGCCCGAGCTCAACAGCGAAGCCCTGCGTGCGGAGTCAGATGCGGAGAAGAAGGTTCGGCTGGATCCGTGCGATGAATCGGTTGACGCGGGCCGATTGCTGCCGGATGCGGCCACCAAGGACGCTGCCGCTCATCTGACCTATGTGCTGAAGGCGGTCCGAGTGCTTACTCGTCGCCTGCGGAAATCCAGCCATCGAGCCGCATAGCCACGCCCACCACCTGGCCGATGACCTCCGCTTCGGAAAGCAAGCGGAACGCACGCGTTCGCACACCTGACATGGGATGGGCCTTGAGCACCAGGGTGTTCCCGTTCACTTCGCACCAGCCGCAGACAAATTCCTTTCGCGTCTCCACAAAGTAGATAGGCCGCTGGTACTCGGAGTGCCACGGGCCTTCTTCAATGCGCGTCAGGGCTTCGTCAATCTGCAGGAACGAGCCCGGCAGCAAGAGAGGGGCCATGCTGCAATCATCGCTGCCGATGAAGGCGTAGGCGAAGCGGCGCTTCTGCAATGTCTTCAGGAACGCGACCGGCATGCTTCCCCACTTCTCCACAAACCGGCTGAGAAGGGTGGTGAAACGGGGGTCGAAGCCGGGATCCATGCGGACCGGCATCTCAACCGCAGAAAGCTCCTGCATCGCGGAGACGAGGTGGGTCTTGGGGGGAGAGACCAATGAGAGGTCCTCGATGAGGTTTTCGCCGGTGACGCCGTAGAGGGCCAGCAGCTCGGCCAGAGAGCTGCGGTAGATGACCGCCAGCGAGTAGAGCTTGTAGATGCTGGGCAGGATCGCCTTGGTTTCGAGGTCGGAGAGGCGGCTGGGACTGACGGAATAGTCCTGGTTGCGGTAGCGCGCCGCGATGCGGTTGCTCGCGGCCTCCACCTCGCGCATGGTCAGGCCGAGGGCATCGCGCATCAGGCGCAAGCTCTCGCCGGCGTTCGCGGTGCTGTCCGATGCCGAGGATTCCGACGGTGGAGCGTTCCCCGAACCCGGCAAACGCATGAATTTCAGGCGGCCCTTCATGTTGGCGAGTACTTGAATAGCACATCATAGCGAGCTCCGCCGAGAAATATTCTCGACAAGGGAAACCGGAGATTTTCCTGGGATAACCGATGAGAGGTGAGAAGCCGCCATGGACACGCGATTTCACGGATTCCTCGCCGCATTCCTGTTGGTAGCCGCTGCCGCGGCGCAGCAGTTCGAGCAGGCGTCTGTCACCGCCATGACGACCGTGCCCTGCGCCGGCGCTGAGTCCTCCGTCTTGGGCCCAATGGGCGTGGAGCTGGCTACACCGCCGGAGTGCCGGGAGTATGTGATTGAGGCCGGCCGTGTGCGCTACGTGGTGCAGTCGCGGGACCACCGCCAACTGCTCCCCGTGGGAGAGATTGTGCTAATCAAGCTGACGCGCCGGGAGATGCTGGTTCGGACGCCGCTGAGCGAGAAGAACGTCCGCTTCGTTGTGATGGAGATGACCTTGCTTGAAACCGCGCGCAGCGGTGAGACAAAGCCGGGCCCGGAAGAGACCGCAGAAGAGCCGCAGGCCGCTCTCCCCTCCCGGCGCACGTGCCTGACGCGCGACGGCGAGGCGGCGCCTTGCGTGCGACCATAAGCAGAGGCCGCGCCGCGTGGAGTTGGCCGGATCAGTCAGCCGGGGACAGATGCAGTGCGCGCACGTCTTCGAGATACACAACGCGGGGCGATTCGACGATTCCAGCTTTGCGCATCTCGCTCGCCCACTGCTCCGACTCGAAGAATGCGCGTGCGTCCTTCTTGGACTCCCAGTCAAAGAGGATCACCAACTCGCCGGCGTGGTCGCCATCGTGGAAGAGGCGGCACCCCATCTCGCCGGCGCGCTGCCGCGCTGCAAACAGGAGATCGAAACTCTCTTTCCACCTTGGAAGATCGCGGACCTTGCACTGCACTAGGATGTGAACCATGGCTTCCCTTCCCGGCCGGATGCGGCTAAGTCCGTCTCCGGAACAAAGCATTGTATGCCGGGCGGGTGGCCCCGTGTGTGAGCGGGGTCGCAACCCGGTGTGACAATCCGGACCTGAGAGCAGCAACGAGCCGGGCGGGGAAAGAAACGGGCAGCCGATACCCTGTACCCCGCAATGGTCCCACTAGCTCAAATGACCATCACTTCCTTGTACTCGCCGAAGACCGTGCGCATGGCATCGGCGACCTCGCCGACCGTGCAGCCGTCTTCCACGGCGGCGATGATGGCCGGCATCAGGTTCTGCCCGCCCCGCGCCGTATCTTCCACCTTCTGCCGGGCGGCCGCCGCTTTCGCCGCGTCGCGCCGGGCGCGGAAGGCGCGCAAGCGCTCCACCTGGCGGCGCTCCAGCGCATCGTCAATCTTCTGCAGCGGCACAGGCTTTTCGTGCTCCACCTGGTGGGCGTTCACGCCGACAACGATCTGCGCCTTCCCGTCCACCGCCTGCTGATACTCGTAGCTGGCGTTCTGGATCTCCTGCTGCACGTAGCCGCGCTCGATGGCCTTGAGCATTCCGCCCATGGCGGCGATCTTCTCCAGGTACTCGGTGGCGCGACGCTCGATCTCGCTGGTGAGCGACTCGACGTAGTAGGAGCCGGCCAGCGGGTCAATGGTCTGCGCCACGCCGCTCTCAAAGGCGATGATCTGTTGGGTGCGCAGCGCAATGCGGGCGGAGTCCTCCGTGGGCAGCGCCAGCGCCTCATCAAATGAGTTGGTATGGAGAGACTGTGTTCCACCCAGCACGGCCGCCATGGCCTGCAGTGCCGTGCGGACAATGTTGTTCTGCGGCTGCTGCGCAGTGAGCGTCACGCCGCCGGTCTGGGTGTGGAAGCGCAGCATCAGCGACTTGGGATTCTTCGCCGCGAAGCGGTCGCGCATGATGTGCGCCCACATGCGGCGGGCGGCGCGGAACTTCGCCACCTCCTCCAGGAAGTTGCTGTGGCAGGCGAAGAAGAAGGAGAGCCGCGGGGCGAACTCATCCACCGGCAGGCCGGAACCTACCGCCGCCTGCACGTACGTGATGCCGTCGGCCAGGGTGAATGCCACCTCCTGCACCGCGGTGGCGCCGGCTTCGCGCATGTGGTAGCCGCTGATGGAGATGGTGTTCCACTCAGGCACCCGCTCGCGGCAGAAGGCGAAGATGTCCGTGATGATGCGCATGGCCGCCGCCGGTGGATAGATATACGTGCCGCGCGCGATGTACTCCTTCAGCAGGTCGTTCTGGACGGTGCCGGATAGCTTTTTCACGTCGGCGCCATGCCGCCTGGCCACCGCGATGTAGAGCGACAGCAGGATCGCGGCGGTCGCGTTGATGGTCATGGAGGTGGAGACTTTCTCCAGATCGATCTGATCGAAGAGGCGCTCCATGTCCTCGATGCTGTCAATGGCGACGCCGACCTTGCCGACCTCGCCGGCGGCAAATGGACTGTCGCTGTCATAGCCGATCTGCGTGGGCAGGTCGAAGGCGACGGAGAGGCCTGACGTCCCCTGGCTCAGGAGGAAACGGTAGCGCTTGTTGCTCTCCTCGGCGTCTCCCATGCCGGCGTACTGGCGCATGGTCCAGAGGCGGCCGCGGTACATGGTGGGCTGGACGCCGCGAGTGTAAGGAAATTCACCCGGGCTGCCGAGGTCGTGCGCATAATCCAACTGCGCGAGATCGGCGGGCGTATAGAAAGGCCGCACGGGAATGTGCGACGTGGTTTCGCTCGGTTTCTCTGTCGGATTGCTCTTCTTGGCCTCGGGACCGGCCATGGGGACCTCTTATGAACAAGGAATCACTGCTGATTCATGCGCCGCGCCTTGCGGTGCGAGCGCCAGAATGAACTTACGCCGAAGTAGAAGAACATCGCGGCCAGGCCGATGGCAACTTCCAGGCGTGCGGGACCGTGGCCGCCTGCGTGGTACGCGCGGTACTCTGTCCACGCCAGGCCTGAGACCACGACTGCAAAGAGCAGGAAGAACAGGCCCATGACCTCCAGGAAGAGAACAGCGACCACGTGGCGAAGCCGAGCGAGAAATGCGCCGACACCGGCGCGCAAGCCACGGAACACTCCCCGGCTATTGCGGACGGTGCGGCCCGCAGTGGTACCCAGAGCGGCTGCCGTGGAGACCCCGGGAGCATCGCTACTTCGCGCGGCGGCCGGCGCGTTTGCCGTGCGGCGCGCAGGTCCGATGACCCCGCGCACCAGCCGACCCAAGGCCGAGCCCACCGCGCCCGCAGTGGAGTTGGGTCTGGGCGATGCTGCGCTGCCGCTCATACGCCATCATTCTAGCAGCGGGTGCGCTGTGCCGCGCGTGCACGCAAGACAGCTGTGGTAGTATGCGGCTTCCCTCACCCGCCGCGCGCGAGCGGCTGCCGTGCGTCCCGGGGACGAGGGGTGGATCGCCGGAGCAGCCTCCGGCGCCGGGGATGGTCATGAAGGACACTCTGGGAGTGCTGTTGGCGGGAGGCGCGGGCGAACGGCTCTACCCTCTCACGCGAGACCGCGCGAAACCGGCGGTCGCCTTCGGCGGCATCTACCGCATCATTGACGTCACGCTCTCCAACTGCATCAACTCCGATCTCCGCAGGGTGTACATCCTCACCCAATACAAAGCGTTGTCGCTCAACCGGCACGTGCGCGAAGGATGGAACATCGTGGGCACGGAGCTGGGAGAGTTCATCGAGGTCCTGCCGCCGATGAAGCGGGTGAGCGAGGAATGGTACCGCGGCACCGCCGACGCCGTGTACCAGAACATCTATTCCATCGGCAGCGAGCAGCCGCGCCACGTGCTCATCCTCTCCGGCGACCACATCTACAAGATGAACTACGAGCTCATGCTGCAGCAGCACCGGGACTCCGGAGCGGACGTAACCCTGGCGACCATTCTAGTGGACCCCGCCGAGACCAGCGCCTACGGCGTGGTGGAGATCAGCAACGACGGCCGGGTCACGGGCTTCCAGGAGAAGCCCCTGCACACCAAGGTGCGCTCGCCCTACAACCCGGCGATGTGCTCGGCCTCCATGGGCATTTATCTCTTCAATACGGATGTGCTCATCCCGGCGCTGCTGAAGGACGCCGAGGACGCCACATCGAAGCACGACTTCGGGCACAACATCCTGCCGCGCATGGTGGACGACTACAAGGTGTACTCGTTCAACTTCATTGATGAGAACCGCAAGGAGGCGCTGTACTGGCGTGACGTGGGAACGCTGGAAGCCTACTACGAGGCCAACATGGACCTGACCTCGGTCTCGCCGGTCTTCAACCTCTACGATGAGCACTGGCCCATCCGCACCCACCAGCGGCAGTACCCGCCGGCGAAGTTCGTCTTTGCCGAGGGCGACCGCACGGGCACGGCCCTGGACTCGGTGGTCAGCGGCGGCTGCATCATCTCCGGCGGAAGGGTGATAAAGAGCGTCCTTTCGCCCGATGTGCGCGTGAACAGCTACGCCGAGGTGGATTCCAGCATCCTCTTCAGTCACGTCAACATCGGGCGGCGCTGCAAGGTCAGGAAGGCCATCATTGACCGCGACGTGATCCTCGAGGAGGGCACGGTGGTGGGCTATGACACTGAGGCCGACCGCAAGAAGTACCACGTGACCGACAGCGGCATCACCGTGGTCACCCGCGATTTCTCGCTGTTCGAGAACCCCGTAGAGGTGGACTACTTCACGAGTGAGTAGGGTATGGTTTTCGAAGTTTCCAGCAGCGAAAACGCTTCCGGGACGCTGACCCGGCAGGTCGCGGCGATACCGATAGCTGCCGGGTCTCAGGATCTCGCCTTCCGCGGAGGGCAGCGGTCTTTCAAGCCTCCATCGCCGAATCTCTCCTTGTGCCATGCAGCCCGCCTCTTGTTACAATCGCAGCGCGTCGAGTGCCGGTAAGTGCTCTTGAACTTCTGACCTTACCTCTGCGTATAAGCCGGCATGGCCCTTGGAGCCACACTGTCGCTGTCTGCCGGCGGTTCGGCCGATGCCAGCACTCGCCGGGAGGCGAAATTGGACGAGGCCCAGGTGGTCGCCCTGCTGGTGCGAAGGTGCGTCTCCGGCGACGCGGCGGCGTGGGAAGAGATTGTCCAGCGCTTCAACCGCAGGATCTACAACGTCTGCTACCGCTTCGCGGGCTCCTACAGTGACGCCGAAGATCTTACCCAAGAGGTCTTCCTGAAGGTTTACCGCACGCTGGGCACCTTTGATCCACAGCGCGCAGCCTTTACCACTTGGCTGACCACAGTGGCGCGCAATCTTCTGGTGGATCACTTCCGGCGGACCAAGTACGACCGTGCAACAGATTCGCTGGACGCCACACCGCCCGGCACGGAGGAGGACGGACAGCCGCTGGTTCACCGTCTGGCAGACCGCAGCCCAGGCCCTGAGAATCAGGTCCGGAACCGCGAGCGACGCGAGGTCATTCAGCAGGCGCTGCAGAAGCTCTCCCCCGAACTGCGCGAGGCGGTCATCCTGCGCGACCTGCAGGATCTGGATTACAAGGAAATCGCGCAGGTCCTTAACGTGCCCGAGGGCACGGTCAAGAGCAGAATCAACCGCGGCCGCGCGGAACTTGCGCGGACTTTACAACGTACTTACAGGCAGGTGATGTAAATGCAAGGCGAGATCAAGAACGGAATGCAGTGCGCGGAGTTCGAAGCTCTGCTGGCGGAGGCGCTGGATGGCGCACTCCAGGGCGATACCCTCGCCCGGTTCCAGCAGCATCGCGACTCCTGTGGGGTCTGCGGCGCGACTTACGCCGAGGTGAGCAACGGCCTGAACTGGCTCCGGGAGCTGGAAGAGGTGGAGCCGCCGCGCCAGTTGGTGCACAACATCGTTGCCGCCACCTCCGGACGGGCACACACGGCGGAGGAGGCTGCGGGTTCTCCAGCGCGCCGGCCGTGGTTGCACGGGCAGCTGGCTGCGATCTTCGGGCCCATGCTCACGCCGCGCTTTGGAATGTCCGCGGCGATGGCGTTCTTCTCGCTCTCTCTGCTGATGGGCATCACCGGCGTCCGGCTGGCGGACCTGACTCCGCACAGCCTGGAGCACCGCTTCTACACCAGCCAGGCGAAAGTGGTGAAGTATTACGAGAACATGCGCCTGGTGTACGAGTTGCAGACGCGCTATCGCGATCTGCAGCGCATGACCGGCGCCTCCCAGGAGAACGAGGAGGGCCGGCCGGTGCCACACTCGCAACAAAACAAGAATGATTCCGAACCGGGGCGAAGGGAGTACCAGAACTACACGCAGGAGAAGAACGACGTGAAGCAGGCAGTGCTCCCTGAATTCCTGCCCTTGATGGCTACTGATGCGAGGCAGAGGAGGATAGTATGAACTGCGCAAAGCACACTGACCTTCCGGCCGTCGCCTACTGCCGCATTTGCGGCAAGGCGATCTGCGCCGATTGCAAGCGCGAGGTGCAGGGAGCGATCTATTGCGAGGAGTGCCTCCAGGCCCGCTCGCCGCAACCAGCGGCCCGTCCGGTGGCTCCGCCACCGCCGCCTGCTGACGCCAACCCTGGTCTCGCCGCCTTCCTGGGATTCATCCCAGGCGTGGGCGCGATGTACAACGGCCAATTCGCCAAGGCGTTCCTGCACGTGATCGTCTTCGCCTGCTTGATCTGGCTCTCCGACCACGCGGCCGGAGCGTTCGGCGTGGTCGTCTTCGCCTGGTACTGCTACATGATCTTTGACGCCTACACCACGGCAAAGGCACGCAAGTACGGTTTGCCGCTGCCTGATCCGCTGGGCATCAACCGCATGCTCGGCCAGCAGGAGCCGGCGGCGGGTGCGACCGCACCCCAGCCCGGTACGGCAAGTCCGGGCACGCCGAATCCGCAGGCCGGGACCCAGGCTGGTTTCGTACCACCGCAGGGCACGTACATCTACTCTGCGTCCCGCCCAAAGAGGGACCGCGCCCCCATCGGAGCACTCATCCTGATCGCGCTGGGCGGCCTGTTCCTGCTGAGCAACCTGGGACTGCTGAATGTCAACTGGGGCCGCTATTGGCCGGTCATTCTGATCGTTATCGGTATCGGGATCATCCTGCGCCGCTTTGGAAACGGAAAGCCGCCCGTGCCGCCAGCCAACGATGCACCCGCGCCGCCCGAAGAGAAGGCGGAGTGAGGAGGACACCATGACCTACTATCGCTCGAATTCGAACTGCCGCTGTGCCCGTTGCCGGTGCTCCGGCTTGATGGCGCCGGTGGTGCTGGTGACCCTCGGCATCCTGTTTCTTGTGGACAACCTCGGCTACCGTTCTTTTGGTTCCACTTGGCCAATCCTGCTGATCGCCATCGGCGTGGTGCTGGTAGTGCGCCACTCCGCCTCAACCGAGAGCCATCTGGAGCGCGGCGCGGTTGTGATGCCGCCGCCTTACGGCATGGTGCCGCCGCAGCCGCCGGAACCGCCGGTGCCGCCGCCACCCCCGGGGGAGGTGCATCATGGCTAGCCCGACTCCGGTCTACTATCCGCCACCGAGGCGGCGCTCCATCGCCGGTCCGCTGGTGCTGATCCTCATCGGCGTGCTGTTCCTGCTGCGCAACTTCGGCTACGGCGCGGTGCTGTTCCACCACCTGGTCCGCTGGTGGCCGCTGTTGCTGCTGGTGTGGGGCGTGGTGGCGCTGTGGGAGCATTTTGCCGCTCGTCGTGCCGGCCAAACGCATCGCGCGTTCGGCTTCGGCGGCTTCGTGTTGCTGTTCCTGATCATCTGCTGCGGCCTTGCCATGACTGGTTACGAGCGAGCGCGCAACAACATCAACTTCGGCCAGATGCGCGACGAGTTCGGGCTGGACAACGATCTGGCCGGGTGGTTCGGCAACGACTACACCTACGACGGGCACCTGGAGCAGGCATTCGCCCCTGGCACCGCGTTGCGGGTGGTGAACGACCACGGCAGCGTGACGGTGACGAGCTGGGACCAGGCACAGATCAAAGTCTCATTCCACAAGCGCGTCTTTGCCGGGAGCGAGGAGGAGGCCCTCAAGGTCAACACGGGGACCGACCCGAAGCTCACGACAGAAGGCGGGGTGTTGACGCTCAATGCCAACACCGATGGCGCCGGCTCGCACAACGTCGCCGCGGACCTGGAGATCTCGCTGCCCCGCAAGGCGGTGTTGGAGATCTCCACCCGGCGCGGAGACGTTACGGTGACCGGCCGCGAGGGTGACCTGAAGCTCTCCATCTCGAAAGGCGACGTTTCCGTGACCGACCTGACCGGCAATCTGACCGTGACCATGCACAGCGGATCGTTGAAGGCCACTAAGCTCAGCGGCGGCGTCACCGGGGATGGCAGGTTCCAGGACGTGGAATTGAACGACCTGAACGGCCCGGCAGTCCTGAGCGGCGAGTTCTTCGGTGACATGCGGTTCGATCATCTCGCCAAGGGAATCACCCTGCACACGCCGCGCACCGACCTGGAGATCGCCCGGCTCGACGGCGAGTTCAACATGACGATGGGCGACATCCGCGGATCGCAGTTGGCCGGCCCCATCCTCATCAAGACGCGGTCCAAGGATGTTGACCTGCAGGAGTTCAGCGGCGACTTGAGGATCAACGACGACAACGGCTGCATCTCGCTGCGGTCTGCCTCCAAGGCGCCTCTGGGCAACATCGAGGTCACCACCACGCACGGTGACGTCCGTTTGGCACTGCCTACGCACTCCAGCTTCCATTGGACTGCGCAGACCCGCCACGGCGACATCCAGGCGGACAAGGAGTTCGGCGAGGTGAGCACGAACAAGGGCAACATCGCGACCGCCTCCGGCGTTGTGGGCAGCGGCGGCCCGCTGGTGCGCGTCGTCTCCGAGTCGGGAGACATCGAGTTCCGCCGGGCGATGGCAGGAGGAGTTACTCCGGAGGTTCCACCGCCACCCAAGGCCGCCCCCAAGCCGGATACTCCCAAGCCTCCGGCGAAACCGGCGCCCAAGGCTCCAGCACAGCCGGTGGTGCCGCCAGCAACAACGAACTAGCGCCAAATTGGGGCAGAACGCGAACGGGGAGCTTCGGCTCCCCGTTCCAGCTCCTGGCAGATCCTCCTCCCACCTCGCGGAATCAGGATTTCGGCTGCGGCCCTTCGGCAAGCGCAGGGTCGCGCCCGCAAAGCGCCTCAATCTTCAGTGCAACGATCCGCTCCGTCTCGGCGATCACCTGCTCCAGCGTCAGGTGACTGGAGTCAATGTGCACGGCGTCGGCCGCGGGCACAAGGGGTGCCACCAAGCGGGTGGTGTCGCGCCGGTCGCGTTCCTTCAAGTCGCTGACAAGCTTCTTCGCCGTGGGTGTATCAGGCCTGGCGCTGTGCTGTGCGAGGCGCCGCTCGGCACGGACAAGCTGGTCGGCGTCGAGGAATATCTTCACGTCGGCGTTGGGAAAGACAACGGTGCCGATGTCGCGACCCTCCATGATGATTCCGCCCGCGGCTCCCATCTCGCGCTGGCGTTCGACCATCCACTCGCGCACCCGCGGATGGACGCTGACGCGCGAGGCCGCCTCGGTTACGTCATGCTGGCGAATGCGCGCCGAGACATCGCTGCCATCGAGCAACACGACGTTGCCCTGTGCCGTTGGCCGCAGCTCGATGCGCGAGGCATGTGCCAGTGCCACCAGCGCGGATTCGTCCTCCAGAAGCGTGACGCTCTCCAGCGCTCTAAGCGCCAGGGCGCGGTACATGGCGCCGGTTTCAAGATTGATGTAGCCAAGCTTGCGCGCGAGGTGTTGCGCCACCGTGCTTTTGCCGGCACCTGCCGGGCCGTCAATGGCTATTACGAGCTTCTTGCGAGTCGTCATTCCGATTTCTTGTCCGTCACCGGCCTGGCCTGGGGACGCCGCGCGATAGGCTGGCCTGCGCGCGGTCGGGCGTCGCGCTTGGCCGGCGCCGGCCGTTGTCGCGGAGTCGCGCTGCGCTGTGGCACCGGCTGGCGCGGCGGAGTCACCTGCAGGTAGGTACGCGCGCCGACGTGCGTGAACTGCAGCTCACGCGCCGCCAGGAGCGCGTGTACCGCCTCGCGCACCCGCGCCCGGCCTACAAAGTTGCCGAAGAACTCCTCGACCTCAGCTTGTTCTGCCGCCACCACGCACTCCAGGTACTTGGAGATCAACGCGGTCAGGGCCTCCGCCAGCGACATGTTCACGCCCTCGCGCACCGGCTCCGGTGACCAGCGAAACATCACGTCCCAGAAGGCGCCCTCCTCCGGGTTGTAGTCCACGCGCGTGATGCGCAGCTTGGACCATAGCTCGTTCAGCGACCGGTCGAGCGCGGCGATCGAGAGAGCTCCGCCGAGCAGCTCGCGCAGGCGCTTCTTGGTCACCGGGCCTTCTTTCTGGACCGCCTGGAAGGTGTGCGCCGCCAGCGGTGAGTACTCGCTGCGTCCGCTGGTCTTGGGCGTCTGCCGCGGATTGCGGTCGCCGACCAGTCCGTAGAAAAAGGGAAAGACCGAAGCAGACACGAGGAAGTTCGACTCGCCAAATGGATTCGCCTCGTAGGCGTACCGCTTGCGCAGCATGCGAACCATTAGTTCGGTGGCCTCGCGGGCGCGCGGATCGGCGAAGGCGTGCTGCCATGTGGGCAGGGCTTTGTCTGTGCCGGTGTACGCACCGATGAAGGTCGGGGCGAGAACGGGAGGGCGCAGCGGGTACATGAGGCAGAAGCCGGTGGCCTCGATGAATTCGTGGGCGTCTTCCAGAGTGCGGACACAGCGCCCGTCCACGCGCCATCGGGCGCAGCGCATCTCCAATAATTCCTGATCGGTCATGAGTCCCTTAAATGCGCTTGAATGCCTTTTGAATATCCCTAACAGAATACCTCAGGACGACCGGGCGGCCATGAGGACAGCTCATGGGGTATTCGGTCTTTGCCAGCTCGGACAGCAGCCACTCTATCTTCTTCTGCTCCAGCGGCATGTTCACCTTGATGGCGGCGTGGCAGGCGATGCTGGCTGCGATGCGGCGCCGTATCTGCTCCAGGTTCAGCGCCTGGCGCTCACGCTCGAACTGCTCCAGCAATTCCGTCAACATGCGCTCCACCTGCGCGGTGTCAATGCCAGCGGGCGCGGTCTTCACCGCGATGGTGCGCGAGCCGAAGGCCTCGGCCTCGAATCCGTTGCGCTCCAGCTCGCCGCACAGTTCAGCGAAGATTGCCAACTGCGCCGGATTGAGCTCCACGATGATGGGCATCAGCAGACGCTGTGACTCCACTTTGCGTTCGGCGCGCTCGCGCAGAATCTTCTCGAACAGCACTCGTTCGTGCGCCACGTGCTGATCCACGATCCACAATCCCTGCGGCTCCACCGCAAGGATAAAAGAGTCGCGAATCTGTCCCAGGGGGCGCAGCGCCGAAAGCGCGGAGAGATCCATCGGCTCGTCGGATTCTTCCACCAGCGCGGCACAACCCGCGCTGCTTTCAGGCACCACTTCCTGAGCGGGCAGTGGCGGCGCAATATGGCTGCCGAAG